>Ga0194120_10001286_pt1 | contig 46339 bp, 46 predicted proteins | sample TA2MahCa65mmetaG_FD_148642 | JGI IMG/M metagenome (GOLD analysis project Ga0194120, IMG submission 148642) | Freshwater microbial communities from Lake Tanganyika, Tanzania - TA2015019 Mahale Deep Cast 65m | ecosystem: Environmental > Aquatic > Freshwater > Lake | place: Tanzania: Lake... | reverse complement strand
GAAGGCGCTGCCGAGGCGCCCGCGGCCGAGGACGCGCCGGCCAAGAAGCCGCGCGCCAAGAAGGCCAAGAAAGGCGAGGCGACCGAATAGCGTCGGCACGGTCTTGTCTTTGCCGGTATTGGCGACCAGAATGGAGGACGAGTCAGGGTCGTAAGCAGCTTTCGGGGGCGATATGCTGCTGGCCACGATACTCAGGCGCCTGGTCGGTCGCGGCACGCTCGACATCGCGGTCGGCGCGGGGCCGCTGCGCCGCTTCGGCTCGGGCGAGGAGCCCTGGGTGGCGGTGCGCGTCGCCGATCGCCGCACGCTGTGGTCGCTGGTGCTCGATCCCGAGCTGCGCTTCGGCGAGGCCTACACCGACGGCCGCCTGACGATCGAGCGCGGCGACATCCATGCGCTGTGCGACCTCGCGCTCCGCAATTGGCCGCGCGGCAAGCCCTGGGGCTGGACCCCCTGGGCCCGGCTGCGCTCGCACTGGAGCTGCTGGCGCCAACGCAACTCGGCCAGCCAAGCCCGGCGCAACGTCGCCCACCACTACGACCTCGACGGCCGGCTTTACGAGCTGTTCCTCGATTCCGACCGCCACTACTCCTGCGGCTATTTCCGCGACCCCGAGGAGACGCTGGAGGCCGCGCAGCGCAACAAGCTCGAGCTGATCGCGGCCAAGCTGGCGATCGACCGCCCTGGCCGCGTGCTCGACATCGGCTCGGGCTGGGGCGGGCTGGCGCTGCACCTCGCTCGCGCCACCGGCTCCGAGGTGCTGGGCATCACCCTCTCGGCCGAGCAGCACGCCGCCGCCAGCCAGCGTGCGTTGCAGACCGGACTGGCCGATCGCGTCCGCTTCGAGCTCAAGGACTACCGCGCGGTCGAGGGCCGCTTCGACCGCATCGTCTCGGTCGGCATGTTCGAGCATGTCGGCGTCCCCCAGTACCGGGCCTTTTTCGACGCCGCCGCCAGGTTGTTGTCCGACGACGGGGTCATGCTGCTGCACAGCATCGGCCGCACCACGCGACCCTCGGTCAACAATCCATGGATGGAGCGCTATATCTTCCCAGGCGGCTACGTTCCGGCGCTGTCGGAGGTGATGGCGGCGATCGAACCCTCGGGCCTGATGGTCGCCGACATCGAAGTGCTGCGGCTGCATTACGCCGAGACCCTGCGCCATTGGCGCGCGCGCTTCCTGGCCAATCGGGCCAAGGCACAAGCGCTCTACGACGAACGCTTCGTGCGGATGTGGGAGTTCTACCTCGCCGGCTGCGAGGCCGCCTTCCGCCATGCCGGTTTGGTGGTGTTTCAGATCCAGTTGACCAAGCGCGCCGACGCGGTGCCGCTGACCCGCGACTATCTGCTGAGGGTCGACGAACACGATCGCGGCGACGAACGCGTTCGCGCCGCTTGAGTTTATCCACACGATTAAAAGTCGTTAGAATTCGAATCGCCGGCTCGATTCGGAATCGACTGGCAAATCGCTTTCGATCACATTGAGCGCCCTCATGGCAGCCGATCGTTCGACATCCACCGTCATTCCCTTGACGCCGCGCGGCGAAGAAGCGCCGAGCTACCGCCAGCCTCCAGCCAATGTCGAGGCCGAGCAGCAGCTGCTGGGCGCGATCCTGGTCAACAACGAGGCCATGCATCGCGTCACCGGATTCCTGCAGCCCGAGCATTTCTTCGAGCCGGTTCACAGCCGCATCTTCGAGTCGGTGAAGACCGCGATCGACCGCGGCCAGATCGCCAGCCCGGTCACGCTCAAGACCTTCCTCGAACGCGACGAGGCGCTGATCGCGGCCGGCGGCGTGCAGTACCTGGCGCGACTGGCGGCATCGGCCACATCGATCATCCATGCCGAGACCCACGGCCGGATCATTCACGACCTCTACCTCAGGCGACAATTGGTGTTGATCGGCGAGGACATCCACAACACCGCCTACGAGGTCCACGACCTAACCACCGCCACCACCCAGATCGAACAAGCCGAACAAAAGCTGTTCGATCTGGCCGAGAACGGCCAGCCCGAAGGCGGCTTCAAGGCCTTCAGCCGCTCGCTGGCCGAGGCGATCACCAGCATCGAGTCGGCGCACAAGCGCGACGGACGCCTGACCGGAGTCACCACCGGCCTCAAGGATCTCGATGCCCAGCTTGGCGGTCTGCATCGTTCGGACCTGATCGTGCTGGCGGGGCGGCCGTCGATGGGCAAGACCGCGCTGGCCACCAACATCGCCTTCAACGCCGCCCGGGCCTATCGCCCGGCGACCGAGGACCATCCCGCCGAGGGCGCGGTGGTCGGCTTCTTCTCGCTCGAGATGTCGGCCGAGCAATTGGCCGGCCGCATCCTCGCCGAGCAGACCGAGATGTCGGCCGAGAAGCTGCGCCGCGGCCAGCTGTCGGCGCGCGAATTCGACCGCCTGGTCGAAGTCAGCCAGGAACTCGAGCGCATCCCGCTGTTCATCGACGACACGCCCTCGATCAGCATCGCCAATCTGCGCGCCCGCGCCCGCCGCCTCAAGCGCACCGAGGGCCTCGGCCTGGTGGTGGTCGACTATCTGCAGCTCATGCGTTCCGCCAGCCAGCGCGCGCAGGACAACCGCGTGCTGGAAATCTCGGAAATCACCCAAGGCCTCAAGGCGCTGGCCAAGGAGTTGGACGTTCCGGTCTTGGCCGCGGCCCAGGTCAGCCGCAAGGCCGAGGAGCGCGAAGACAAGCGCCCGCAGCTGGCCGACCTGCGCGAGTCGGGCACCATCGAGCAGGACGCCGACGTGGTGATGTTCGTGTTCCGCGAGGAGTACTATCTCGAGCGCGCCAAGCCGGCCGACGATTCCGACAAGTTCCTGAAATGGCGCGATCGCATGGAAAGGGTCCACAATTTGGCGGAACTGCTGATCGGCAAGCAGCGCCACGGCCCGACCGGCGTCGTCAACCTGCACTTCCGACGCGAATTCACCAAGTTCTCGGATCACATCGACGACGCGCACCTGCCCGATGGTCCCCGTTGAGCCGGCGCCGGCGACGCTGACCGTCGACCTCGACGCGTTGGTCGAGAACTGGCGCGGGCTCAAGACCAGGGTCGGTGCCGCGGATTGCGCCGCCGTGGTCAAGGCCGATGGCTACGGCCTCGGCGCGGCACAAATTGCCCCGGCCCTGGCGCGCGCCGGCTGTAGCGAGTTCTTCGTCGCCCATTTGTCCGAAGCCGTCGCCCTGCGCGCGACTCTGCCAGGCGCAAACATCACCGTGCTGAACGGAGTCGAGGCCGGCACGGCAGAACACCTGATCCGGCACGGCCTGCGGCCCGCGCTCGGCAGCCCAGGCCAGATCGAGGTCTGGGCGGCAGCCGCCAAGCGCGCCGGACGCCCCCTCAAGGCGGCCTTGCACCGCGACACCGGCATGAACCGGCTCGGCCTGTCGGCGGCCGAGAGCGACGCATTGGAGCGCCAACCCTCGCTTTTGGCCGGGATCGAGATCGAACTGGTTATGAGCCATCTGGCCTGTTCCGACGAACCCCAGCATCCGCTCAACGCCTCGCAATTGGCGGCGTTCGCCGAATGGCGGCGACGCTATCCGACGACCAAAGCCAGCTTCGCCAATTCCTCGGGCATTTTCCTCGGCCCGGCCTATCATTTCGACCTCGCCCGCCCCGGCTATGCGCTCTATGGCGGCAATCCGACCCCGGACCAACCCAATCCGATGCGCGCCGTGGTCACGCTGACCACGCGCATATTGCAAATTCGCGACGCCCTTCCCCAGGGCAGCGTCGGCTACGGTGCCACGCATCGCTTCGCCAAGGCGACGCGGGTGGCGACGCTGGCGATCGGTTATGCCGATGGCTTCAACCGCGGCGCCAGCAATCGCGGCGCGGTGCTGATCGGCGGACGCCGCGCCCCGATCGTCGGCCGAGTGTCGATGGATCTGGTGACGGTCGACGTCACCCACCTCCCCCACGCCGCGACCGGTGACGAAGCCGTGCTGATCGGCGGCGAGCTCGACATCGACGCTGTCGGCGCCAATGCCGGAACCATCGGCTATGAGATCCTGACTCGGCTGGGATCGCGTCCACGAAGAGTGTACAAAGGCGGCCAATGAACCCCCTCGCCCCGATCGGCCGCGTCATACTGACGTTCTTGCAGGCGGTCGGCGCCATCTCCGGTTTCGCCTTCCAGGCCATCCGCCACCTGGTCACGCCGCCCTGGTATTTCGGGTTGATCGGCCGGCAGATGATGTCGATCGGCTATTTCTCGCTGCCGGTGGTCGGGCTGACCGCGCTGTTCACCGGCATGGTGCTGGCGCTGCAGATCTACGAAGGCTCGTCGCGCTTCAACGCCGAAAGCACGGTGGCGGCGATCGTGGTCGTCGGCCTGACCCGCGAATTGGGTCCGGTCCTGGCCGGGCTGATGCTGGCCGGCCGGGTCGGCGCCGCGATCGCGGCCGAGGTCGGCACCATGCGCGTCACCGAGCAGATCGACGCCCTGACCACGCTGTCGACCAATCCCTTCAAGTACCTGGTGGTGCCGCGCGTCCTGGCCGGCACCGTCACCCTGCCGGCGCTGGTGCTGGTGGCCGACATCATCGGCGTGTTCGGCGGCTATCTGGTCTCGACCCAGAAGCTGGGCTTCAACCCCGCGACCTATCTGCAGAACACGGTCGACTACCTCGAGACCAACGACGTCGTCTCGGGCCTGGTCAAGGCCGGCGTGTTCGGATTCATCGTCGCGCTGATGGGCTGCTATCACGGCTATCATTCCAAGGGCGGCGCCCAGGGCGTCGGCCGCGCCACCACCAACGCCGTGGTCTCGGCCTCGATCCTGATCCTGATCGCCAACTATTTCGTCACCGAAGCCTTCTTCGGGACCAAGTGACCGCGATGGCCGATACCCCCAAGATCCGCCTGCGCGACGTGCACAAGCGCTTCGGCCCCAAAACGGTGCTGGACGGGGTCGATCTCGACGTCGGCCGCGCCGAGTCGATGGTCATCATCGGCGGCTCGGGCTCGGGCAAGTCGGTGACGCTGAAATGCATCCTCGGCCTGATCCACCCGGACAAGGGCGCGATCGAGATCGACGGCCAACCCACGGTCGATCTGGCCGCGCGCGAGCGCGAGCAGGTCAACGCCAGGATCGGCATGCTGTTCCAGGGCTCGGCGTTGTTCGATTCCCTCAAGGTCTGGGAGAACGTCGCCTTTGGCCTGGTCCAGGGCCGCGGCATCAGCCGGGCCGATGCCAAGCCGGTGGCGATTCAGACGCTGGGCCAGGTCGGGCTTGGGCCGGAAGTAGGCGAACTCAATCCGGCCGAGCTATCGGGCGGAATGCAAAAGCGTGTGGCGCTGGCCCGCGCCATCGCCGCCAAGCCCGAGATCATTTTTTTCGACGAACCCACCACCGGCCTAGACCCGATCATGGCCGACGTCATCAACGACCTGATCGTGGCCTGCGTGCGGCGCCTGGGCGCGACCGCCGTCTCCATCACTCACGACCTGGCCTCGGCCCGCAAGATCGCCGACCGCATCGCCATGATCTACAAGGGCCGGATCATCTGGCAGGGATCGGTCAAGGAAATCGACAATTCGGGCAACCCCTATGTCGATCAGTTCATCCATGGCCGCGCCGAAGGTCCGATCAAGATGGACGTGTTCAGGCCCTAGGCGCGGCGGATGGCCAAGGCTCAGCAAATCTTCGTCTGCCAGGCCTGCGGCGCCCAGGCCCATAAATGGGCCGGGCGTTGCGAGACCTGCGGCGAATGGAACAGCATCGTCGCCGAAACCGCCGCCGCGGCACCGCCCAAAGGACTCGGTGCCGGCAAGGGTGCCAAGCTGGAACTGGTCGGACTTGCCGGCGAGACGACGCCGCCGCCCAGGCTGGTGACCGGCATCGGCGAACTCGACCGCGTCGCCGGCGGCGGCTTGGTCGAAGGATCGGCGCTGTTGGTCGGCGGCGATCCCGGCATCGGCAAGTCGACGCTCTTGCTGCAAGCCGTGGCGGCGTTGGCCGGGCGCGGCGCCCCTTGCGTCTATATTTCGGGCGAAGAAGGCGTCGATCAGATCCGCTTGCGCGCGAGGCGGCTGGGCCTGGAGAAAGCGCCGCTGGCCTTGGCCTCGGCCACCAGCGTGCGCGACATCGTCACCACGCTTGAAACCGGCACCGCGCCAAAGGTGGCGGTGATCGATTCGATCCAGACCATGTACCTCGACAGCCTCGATGCCGCGCCCGGCACCGTCACCCAGGTGCGCGGCGCGGCGCAGGAACTGATCCGCCTGGCCAAGCGCCGCGGCACGGTCATGTTCCTGGTCGGTCACGTCACCAAGGAAGGCCAGATCGCCGGCCCGCGGGTGCTCGAGCACATGGTCGACACGGTGCTTTATTTCGAGGGCGAGCGCGGCCATCAGTTCCGGCTGCTGCGCGCGGTCAAGAACCGTTTTGGCCCGGCCAACGAAATCGGCGTCTTCCAGATGGGCGATGCCGGCCTGGCCGAAGTGCCCAATCCCTCGGCCTTGCTGTTGGGGAATCACGAGCGGCCGGTCTCGGGGGCGGCGGTGTTCGCCGGCATCGAAGGCACCCGCCCGGTGCTGGTCGAGATCCAGGCGCTGGTAGCGGGCGCGCCGCCGGGCAGTCCGCGCCGCGCCGTGGTCGGCTGGGATTCGGGCCGTTTGTCAATGATTCTAGCCGTGCTGGAGGCGCGCTGCGGTCTGGCGCTTTCGGCCAAGGACGTGTATCTCAACGTCGCCGGCGGGCTGAAAATCGGCGAACCGGCAGCCGATCTGGCGGTGGCGGCGGCGCTGGTTTCGTCGCTGACCGATCGGCCTTTGCCGGAGGGCAACGTGGTGTTCGGCGAGATCGGACTCTCGGGCGAAGTACGGCCGGTCGCGCAGGCCGAATCGCGGCTGAAGGAAGCGGCCAAGCTGGGTTTCCGGCGCGCCATGGTGCCCAAAGGCACGAGCGGTGCGCCGACAGGGCTGAAGATCGAAACCTTCGATCGTTTGATCGACCTGGTGGCACTATTCGCCGAGCCGCCCGGGCGCAGGGCCTAGGAGCGGACGATGGGCGGTCTCAATCCGGTCGACATCGGCATCGTCGTCGTCCTGCTGCTGTCGGGCACGCTGGCGCTGTTTCGCGGCTTGGTCAAGGAGGTGTTGTCGATCGCCGCCTGGGTGACGGGCTTCCTGATCACCGCCTGGAGTTACGACTGGTGCCGCAAGCTGGCGGCGCAGTATGTCGGCGAAGGCACCGTCGCGTCGCTGATCGCCTCGATCGGCGTATTCGTGGTGGTGATGATCCTCTTGTCGCTGGTCATTCATTTCGTGGTCAGCCGAGTCGCGCAAAGCGCGCTCGGTCCGCTCGACCGTTCGCTCGGCTTCGTCTTCGGCCTGGTACGCGGCGTGCTGATCGTCTGCGTGGCCTATCTCGGCCTGGCCTGGTTGGCGCCGGCCAAGGACCATCCCGAGGTGGTGCAGAAGGCGCGGCTGCGGCCCTTCGTCGCCGACACCACCGCCGTGATCGTCAAGCTTTTGCCCGATCACATCCGCCGCGGGCTACAAGCCCAGATCGACGAGGCGCGGCGTCACGCCGAGGCCGCCGCCGGCACCGCCGCGCAATTGCAGCAAGCCGGCAAGGCCCTGGCGCCGCTGGTCGGCGCGGCCGAAAAAGGCTACCGTGCCGCGGATCGGCAGCAGCTCGACCGCCTGATCCAGGGCCAAGCGGGGAAGTGATGGACCGGCTTCCGGCGCATCCTTTCGACGACGACAAGCTGCGCGAATATTGCGGCTGTTTCGGCATATTCGGCCATCGCGACGCTTCCGCGCACGCCGCGCTTGGCCTGCATGCGCTGCAGCATCGCGGCCAGGAAGCCGCCGGCATCGTCAGCTTCGACGGCCAGCAATTCCATTCCCACAAGGCGCTCGGCCTGGTCGGCGACAGCTTTTCCAGCCAGGCGGTGATCGACCGCCTGCCCGGCTATGCCGCCATCGGCCACACCCGCTATGCCACCACCGGCGACACCATCCTGCGCAACGTCCAGCCGCTGTTCGCCGAGTTCGCCTCGGGCGGATTCGCGCTCGGCCACAACGGCAATCTGACCAATTCGCAAATTTTGCGAACCGAATTGGTGCGGCGCGGCTGCATCTTCCAGTCGACCACCGACACCGAGGTCATCGTCCATTTGATGGCGATCTCGCGCCATCCCGGGCTGGTCGAGCGGCTGGTCGACGCGCTGCGCCAGGTCGAGGGCGCCTACTCGCTGGTGGCATTGCACAACCAAGCGCTGATCGGCGTGCGCGACCCCAAGGGCGTGCGGCCCTTGGTGCTGGGGCGCCTCGACGGCGCGCCGATCCTGGCCTCCGAGACCTGCGCCCTCGACATCATCGGCGCCAGTTTCGAGCGCGACATCGCCCCGGGCGAGCTGGTGGTGATCGACGGCCAGGGCGTGCATTCGCACCGGCCCTTCGCCGGCGAGGCGCGCAAGTTCTGCATCTTCGAGTACGTCTACTTCGCCCGGCCGGATTCCCAAGTCGAGGGCCGCGGCGTCTACGAGGGCCGCAAGCGGATTGGCGCCGAGCTGGCGCGCGAAAGCGGCATCGCCGCCGACGTCGTCATTCCGGTGCCGGATTCCGGCACGCCGGCCGCGATCGGCTACGCCCAGGAGGCCGGCATCCCGTTCGAGCTTGGCATCATCCGCAACCACTATGTCGGCCGCACCTTCATCGAGCCGACGGCGCAGATCCGCCATCTCGGCGTAAAGCTGAAGCACAATTCCAACCGCTCCGAGATCGCCGGCAAGCGCGTCGTGCTGGTCGACGATTCGATCGTCCGCGGCACCACCTCGATCAAGATCGTGCAGATGGTGCGCGAGGCCGGCGCGGCCGAAGTCCACATGCGCATCGCCAGCCCGCCGACGCGCCATTCCTGCTTCTACGGCATCGACACGCCACGACGGCAGCACCTGTTGGCGGCGCAACTCGATCTCGAGGGCATGCGCCGCAAGCTCGGGGTCGACAGCCTGGCCTTCGTGTCGATGGACGGGCTCTATCGCGCGCTGGGCGAGGCCGGGCGCGACGCCGCCCAGCCGCAATATTGCGATGCCTGTTTCAGCGGCGACTACCCCACCCGCCTGGCCGACCGCGATCGCGGCTCGTCCAGCGCGCAGCTTTCGTTGCTGGCCGAACGCGCCTGACATGCCCGGTAGATTGGACGGCCGCGTCGCCCTGGTCACCGGGGCCTCGCGCGGGATCGGACGCGCGGTCGCCCGCGGCTTTGCCGCCGAAGGCGCGCGGGTGGTGGCGGTGGCGCGCACCCAAGGCGGGCTCGAGGAACTCGACGACGAGATCCGGGCGCTGGGCGGACAGGCGACGCTGGTGCCGATGGACCTGGAAAAAGGCGAGGACATCGACCGCTTGGGGGCCGCGATCCATGAGCGCTTCGGTCGGCTCGACATCCTGGTCGGCAATGCCGGCTTGCTGGGACGGCTGTCGCCGTTGGGTCATTTCCCGCCGCGGGATTGGGAGCGGGTCTTCGCCGTCAACGTCCATGCCAATTGGCGGCTGATCCGGGCATGCGATGCCCTGTTGCGGGCATCCGATGCCGGGCGCGCGATCTTCGTCACCTCGGGTGCAGCCCGCAAAGGCCTGCCCTATTGGGGGCTCTACGCCGCGACCAAGGCCGCGCTCGAAGCCATGGTCGCGGCCTATGCCGCCGAGACCAAGGCGACTTCGCTGCGGGTGAATCTGGTCTCGCCCGGCGCGGTGCGGACGGCCATGCGCGCGCTCGCCTTCCCGGGCGAGGAGCCGGAGACGGTGACGCCGCCCGAGGCGCTGGTCGAGACTTTTCTTGCCTTGGCCGAGCCGGGCTGCGCGCACCACGGCCGGATCGTCGAGGCTCAGCCCTCGACATAGGGATTCTTGCCCTTGCGCAAGCCGAGCCGCAGCGGCACGCCCGGCAGGTCGAACGCCGCCCGCAGCGAGTTGGCCAAATAGCGCATGTAGTGCCCGGGCAATTCGCCCGGCTTGTTGGCGAACAAGGCGAAAGTCGGCGGCCGCGCCTTGACCTGGGCGGCATAGCGGAAGCGAATGCGGCGGCCTTCGGCCATGGGCGGCGATTGGCGCTCCTGCGCCGCCTCGAGCCAGCGATTGAGCGCCGCGGTCGGCACGCGGCGGTTCCAGCGCTCCTCGGCCCGCAGCACTGCCGGCATCAGCCGCTCCAGCTTTTCGCCGGTCTCGGCCGAAAACGCCACCAGCTCGACCCCCGCCACCTGCGGCGCCGAAGCAGCGATCCGCTCGGAGATGCGCTTCAGCGCCGCGCGCCGGTCCTCGACCAGATCCCATTTGTTGAGGCCGATCGTCAGCGCCCTTCCCTCGCGCGCCACCAGATCGATCAGGCCGAGATCCTGATGCTCGACCGGCGAGGTGGCGTCCAACAGCACCACCACCGCCTCGGCATAACGCACCGCGCGCAGCGCATCCGCCGCCGCCAGTTTTTCCAGCGTCTCGCGGATGGCGGCCTTTTTGCGCAGGCCGGCCGTGTCGAACAAGCGTATGGCGCGGCCCTTGAAGGACCAGTCGATCGCCACCGCATCGCGCGTCAGACCAGGCTCGGGGCCGGTGACGACCCGATCGGCGCCCAGCAGCCGGTTGACCAAAGTCGACTTGCCGACATTGGGTTGGCCGATGATGGCGAGATGCAGCGGCCGCCCCTCGTGGCGCTCGGCGGCGCCGTCCTCGGCCAAGGGCGCCAAGCGATCGTAAAGCTCGGCCATGCCCTCGCCATGCGCGGCCGACAGCGCCACCGGCTCGCCCAGCCCCAGGCCATGAGCCTCGCCCAGCCCCGGCACGCCGGCCGCGCCCTCGCATTTGTTGGCGGCCAGGATCACCGGCTTGCCCTGCTTGCGCAGCCACACCGCGAAGGCGCGATCCAAGGGCGTGACGCCGGCGCGGGCATCGATCAGGAACAGCACCGCATCGGCCTCGGCGACGGCGGTGTCGGTCTGGCGGCGCATGCGCCCCGACAGGCTGTCGTCGAACGATTCCTCAAGGCCCGCGGTGTCGATCAGCTTCAGCCGCAGCGGGCCGATCTTGCCCTCGCCCTCGCGGCGATCGCGGGTTACGCCGGGCCGGTCGTCGACCAGCGCCAACCGCCGCCCCGCCAGGCGGTTGAACAGCGTCGACTTGCCGACATTCGGCCGGCCGACGATGGCAAGCGCCAGCGCCATCGAATCACTTGTAGGCGAAGACCCGCGCGTCGTCGGTCAGCACGTACATCATGCCGTCGGCGACGATCGGCGGAATGCTGACTCCGTCGGGCAACTGGATCTGGCCCAGCACCTCGCCGGTATAGGGCGAGATCGACAGCGCCACGCCCTGGGAGGAGGCGACGATCAGCCGGTCCGACGCCAACAGCGGCCCGGTCCAGATCACGCGGTCGACCTTGCGCCGATCGTCCACCCAGCGCACCAAGGGTTGCACCCATCGCACCCGCCCGTCCTGGCGCGACAGGCATACGACTTCGCTGTCGAGCGTGACGAGGTAAAGATAATCGCCCGCCACCCAAGGCGTCCGGATGGCGGCGATCGGCTGATCCCAAACTTGCGAGCCCGAACGCAAATCGATCGCCACCAGCTGCCCGCCATGGCTTACGGCATAGACCCGGCCGCGATCGATCACCGGCCGCCCGGCGATCGCCGCCAGGGTCTCGACCGGCGAAAAGCGGCCGCGCGCCACCAGCGAATCCGCCCAGGCGACGCGCCCGTTCTCGACCCGGATCGCCACCAGCTCGCCCGAGGAATAGGGCGCGACGACGATGCCGGCATCGGCCGCGGCCGCTGACGACGCCAGCAGCCCGGCATCCTCGGCGATGCCGTTATGGGTCCACAGCGTGCGGCCGTCGGCCGCCGCCAGCGCGTGCAGCTGGTTGTCGTAGCTGATGACGAACAGCCGGTCGCCGCTGACCGTCGGCGCGGCACGAAAGGGTATGCCGATGCTGCGGCGGTAATGCACGGCGCCGTTGCCGGCGTCCATCGCCCAGACATCGCCGAAGCCGGTGGCGACGTAGAGGCGGCCGTCCTCGACCGCCAACCCGCCGCCATAGCCCGCATCGGCGCGTTCCCCCGCCGGCACCAGGCTGCGCCGCCACAGCCGCGCGCCGTTGCCGGCATCGAACGCCGTCACCATGGCCTCGGCATCGAGCGTGAAGAGCCGACCTTCGGCCACCACTGGCCCGCTCAACAGCCGCCGCTCGCTCGACGATCCCGCGCCGGCGTCGGCCCGCCACAGCAACGCTAGGGGGCCTTCGGCCTCGAGATGATGCAAGGCGTGATTGGGATAGCCTCCGGCCTGAGGCCAATCCGGATTGCGGTGCGGCCGCGGCAGGCGGACACGCAACTCGCGCATGCCGGGATCGGGCTCGAGCGTACGCTCGAGGCTCATCACCGACACCCGCGTTCCCTGGATTTTTGGCGGCAGCGAGCCTTCGCAGCCGACCAACAGGCCGGCTGCCGCCAGCGCCGCCGCCCATCGCATGGTCAACGCGCCGCGCCCAGCGCAGCCAGCAACTCGGCCGCCCGCGCCCGCACCCCGGCCGGGGCCTCGGCGTCGTCGGCCAAACCGGTCAGCAGACTCTTGGCGGAAGCCGCATCGCCGGCCTTGAGCTTGGCCAGCGCCTCCAACTCGCGCGCCAAGGGCCGCGCCGCGGCAAACTGCGCCACCGCCGCCAAACGCTGCTCGATCTCCGCCAGCGGCGCGCTGTCGAGCAATTGCATCGCCGCCTGCAGCCGGGCGAAATTGCGCAGCGCCCCGTCGGCCGAGGTATCGGCCGCCACCATGTCCAAGACTTTAATTGCGCCCGCAACGTCCTTGGCCGCGATCAGCGCCGAGGCCTGACGCAGCCGCGCCAAGGCGGCGATGCCCCCGCCCTGTTCGGCCAGCGCCGCAAAGGCCTCGGCGGCCTCGGCATTGCGGCCCTGTTTCATCTGCTCGAGCGCGGCCATGAAGCGGCCGCCCTCGGCCGCGCGCCGTCCCGCCTGCCAATCGCGCCAGCCGACCCAGCCGGCCGTGACCAGGACGATGGCCGCAGCCGCCCCGACGAGATATCGACCATAGCGCTTCCACAGCGCTTCCATCCGGTCGCGCCGCAGATCCTCGTCAACTTCCTGAAAGATATCGCTCACGACCGTGGTCCAACCGAAGGCGGCGGCGCGTACCATATCCGCGAGCCCGGCTCAAGGCAAACCGAGGCGGTCGACGGCGGACGCCGTCCGGGATTAGGCTACCGGCGATGTGGAACTGGGACGACGGATGGAAAGTCCTGATTTCGCTGGCGCTGGCCTTGGCGGTCCTGCCCTGGCTGCGGCGGGGACCGCGCCGGCCGCATACCACCATCCTGCTGCTGGGCCTCACCAGCGTCGCCTTGGTGGTGGCGGTCCTGATGCTGATGCGCCTGCTATAATCGCGCTCGATTCGGGCTGCCAGTGCCCGGGGGGAGGCGTCATGACGCTGCATCGCTGGGCTTTTGCCGCCGCCATGGTCATCGCGCTGTCCGCCTGTTCGTGGTTTTCCGACGGCGATCGGGGCGACAAGCTGACGCCGGCCAACGCGCCCGGCGGCAAGGGATCGACCGACGGCCTGCCGACGGTGCCGTTGACCGACGTGCCGGTGCCCAACAACGTCAAACTCGATCCGGTGCGGACGCTGATTTTCGGCAGCCGCGACGACTGGTCTGGGCGGGCTCATTTCGACACCCCCTACACCTTGGTCGAGATGTTCGAGTTCTATCGCCGCGAGATGGCCAGCTTCGGCTGGGCCGAGATCTCTGTTGTGCGGGCCGAGGCCAGCGCGCTGGTGTTCTCGCGCATGGGACGCGTCGCCACCATCCAGATCTTCAAGTCCTCGATCCTGACCGGCGGCGCCACCGTCAGCGTGCTGATGACGCCCAACTCGGCCGCCGGCGGGGGCGGCCCGGCGGCCGGCCAAGGCGGCAATGTGACAGCGCGGCCATTGCGCTAGGTTCGCACGCTCGCCATACTCCGCCCCTCTTTGCAGGGGAAAACGATGGCGAGTTCCAAGATTGTCGACGGCAAAGTCGTTTTGGTGACCGGCGCGGGCCGCGGCATCGGCCGCGACATCGCGCTATTGGCTGCGTCCGAAGGGGCCAAAGTGGTGGTCAACGATCTGGGCGGCTCGGTCGATGGCGAGGGCGGTGGCTCCTCGGGCCCGGCATCGGACGTGGTCAAGGAAATCAAGGCGGCAGGCGGCCAGGCGGTCGCCAATACCGACAGCGTCTCCGATCCGGCTGGCGCCGAGCGCATGGTGCGCCAGGCGGTCGAAGCCTTCGGCCGCATCGACGGCGTGGTCAACAATGCCGGCATCCTGCGCGATCGCATCTTCCACCGCATGAGCGCGCTGGACTGGGAACAGGTCATCGGCGTCCACCTGATGGGCAGTTTCTACGTCGCCAAGGCCGCGGCCCAGCATTTCCGCGAGCAGCAGTCCGGCGCCTATGTCCATTTCACCTCGACCTCGGGGCTGATCGGCAATGTCGGCCAGGCCAACTATGCCGCCGCCAAGCTGGGCATCGTCGGCATGTCGAAGTCGATCGCGCTCGACATGCGGCGGTTCAACGTGCGCTCCAACTGCGTCTCGCCCTTCGCCTGGAGCCGCATGATCGGCACCATCCCCACAGAGACCGAGGACCAAAAGGCGCGGGTCGAGCGCATGAAACAGATGACCACCGCCAAGATCGCGCCGATGGTGGTCTATCTGCTGTCGGACGCGGCCAAGGAGGTCACCGGACAGATCTTCGCCGTGCGCATGAACGAGATCTACCTGATGAGCCAGCCGCGGCCGATCCGTTCGGTGCATAGCGCCGAGGGCTGGACCCCGCAGGCCATCGCCGACACCGCCATCCCGGCGATGCGCAAGAGCTTCCTGCCGCTCGACGTCTCCGCCGACGTCTTCAACTGGGAGCCGATCTGATGCCGATCGACTACGACAAGCTGATGGCCTGGCCGATCCGCGAGATCGAGCAGAGCTATGGCTTCAAGGATTCGATCCTCTATGCGCTCGGGCTCGGCTTCGGCGCCGACCCGATGGATGCCGATCAGCTCAAGTTCGTCTACGAGGACGGCCAGAAGGTGGTGCCGACGCAGGCGCTGGTGATGGGCTATCCCGGATTCTGGATCAAGGACGCCGGTACCGGCATCGACTGGAAGAAGATCGTCCATGGCGAGCAGAGCATGACGCTCCACGCCCCCTTGCCGCCGGCGGGAAAGGTGGTCGGCCGCTCGCGCATGACCGCCATCGTCGACAAGGGCCCCAAGGTCGGCGCCCTCCTGTTCTCGGAACGCATCGTCGCCGACCAAGCGACGGGGCAGAAGCTGGCGACGCTGCGCCAGACGACGGTGGCGCGCGGCGATGGCGGCTTCGGCGGTCCGAGCGGACCGGTGCCCGAGCCGGTCAAGCTGCCCGAGACCGCGCCCGAGAGTAGCTGCGACATCAAGACCGCCGCCAACCAGGCCCTGATCTATCGGCTCTCGGGCGATCTCAACCCGCTGCATGCCGATCCGGCGGTGGCGAAGGTCGGCGGCTTTCCGCGACCGATCCTGCACGGCATGTCGAGCTTCGGCGTGGTCTGCCATGCCTTGCTCAAGACCTTGGCCGGTTACGATCCGGCAAGGATCAAGCGGATGGATGCGCGCTTCACCGCGCCGGTGTTTCCGGGCGAAACCATCCGCACTGAAATCTGGGGCCGCAGCGGCACGGTCCATTTCCGCGCCCGGGCGGTCGAGCGCGACGTGGTCGTGCTGGGCAACGGCCTGGCCGAAATCGCGGCGTGATCCGAAGCTGGGCCAATTCCCGGACAAGGCGGTTTTTCGAGGGCAATAGCGTCGGCGGTTTCGGGGGCATGGATGCCGAATTGGCGATCGAACGACTGATTTCGCTCTCGGCCGCGACAAAATTGGCGGATCTTGGCGTCTTGTCGTCGGTCAGTTTGCACAAATTGAAAGGCTCGCGCAGAGGACAATGGGCCATGACGATCAACGGCCGTTGGCGCCTATGCTTTCGCTTTGCCGACGGTCATGCTTATGATGTCGAAATCGTCGACTATCATCGAGGGTAGAACGGATATGGCGGTGGCGGTGCATCCGGGGCGCATTCTGGGACGCGAGATCGAAGCTCGCAGCCTCTCGATTCGCGAATTTGCGGGGGCCGTAGGAACGACCCCGGCGAAGATCTCGGCTGTGGTTGGGTGCAAGCGTGGCATCAATGCCGGTTTGGCCATTCGTTTGGGCCGCTATTTCGGTAATGCCCCGATGTTCTGGATGAATCTTCAAAGCCTATATGAACTCGCTTTGGCCGAGAAGCAGGGCGAAAAGCGGGCCGCCTAGATCGCGGCACGCGACACGGAGGAAGCATGCAAGGTCTGGTCGCATTCGGAGCCTATGTGCCGCGTCTTCGCCTGCAGCGCGCGGCGGCGGTGCAGGCCAATGCCTGGTTCAACCCCGCCCTCAAGGCCCAGGCCAAGGGCGAGCGCGCCATCGCCAATTGGGACGAGGACGCCATCACCATGGCGGTCGAGGCGGCGCGCGACTGCATCGGCGCCCATGACCGCGCGCGCATCGGCCAAGCGATCCTGGCTTCGACCACCCTGCCTTTCCAGGACCGCCAGAACGTGGGCGTCGTCGCCCAGGCGCTGAGCCTCAGGCGCGACATCGGCACGCTCGACATCGCCGGCTCGCAACGTGCCGGCACCTCGGCGCTGATCCAGGCCCTGCGCGGCAGCGGCGAGACCCTGATCGTCGCCAGCGAACGCCGCCGCACCAAGGCGGCAAGCCCGCAGGAGCTCGGCTACGGCGACGCCGCCGCGGCCTTTCTGGTCGGATCGGAGAATGTCGTCGCCAAGCTTGTCGTTGCCCATAGCGAGGCGGTCGACTTCGTCGATCACTTCCGCGGCCACGGCCCGCAATCCGATTACGACTATGGCTGGGAAGAGCGCTGGATCCGCGACGAGGGCTACAACAAGCTTCTGCCGCCGGCGGTGAGTGCGGCGCTGAAGCGGGCCGACCTGACCGGCGCCGACATCGCGCATCTGTGCGTGCCGGTGGCGATGCGCGGTGTGGCGCCGGGCCTGGCCAAGCGCCTGGGGATCGCCGAAGAGCGCGTGCGCGACGTGCTGGCGGCCAATCTGGGCGATGCCGGCACGGCGCATCCGCTGGTGATGCTGGCCGATGCGCTGGCCGCGGCCAAGCCGGGCGAGCGCATCCTGGTGATCGGCTTCGGCCAGGGCGTCGATGTGCTGGTGTTCGAGACGACGCCGGCGCTGGCCAAGCTGCCGGCGCGGCTCGGCGTCCAGGGTTGGCTCAAGCGCCGCAAGGCCGAGACCAACTATCAGCGCTACCTGACCTGGAACGATCTGGTGACGATCGAGCGCGGCATGCGCGCCGAAGGCGGGGCATTGCCGCCGACCCTGTCCTCGGGCTATCGCAACATGGAAATGCTGCTCGGCCTGATGGGCGGCAAGTGCCGAATCTGCGGCACCGTGCAGTGGCCGCAAAGCAACGTCTGCGTCAACCCCAACTGCAACGCCTTCCATTCCCAGGACGACCATCCCTTCGCCGAGAAGCTGGGCAAGATCATGTCCTATACCGCCGATCAGCTGACCTATTCGCCCGACCCGCCGGCTTGCTATGGCATGGTGGTATTCGACGAAGGGGGCCGATTTATGGCAGATTTCACCGATGTCGACTCCGAAAGCCTGGCCGTGGGCGCGCGCATGCGCATGACCTTCCGGGTCAAGGAATTCGACAGCCAGCGCGGCTATACGCGCTATTTCTGGAAAGCGGCGCCCGCCGCCTGATCCGAGGAGAGGTTCCATGGCCAGTGGCATTCGCGACAAGGTGGTGATTCTCGGCATGGGCTGCTCGAAGTTCGGCGAGCGCTGGGACCGCGAGGCTGACGACCTGATGGTCGAGGCCTTCGAGGAGGCGCTCAAGGACGCCGGCATCGAGAAGAACCGCATCGAGGCGGCCTGGCTTTCGACCGCGATCGAGGAACAGCATGTCGGCAAGTCGGGCGTGCCGCTGGCGGTGGCGCTGCGCTTGCCCTACATCCCCGTGACGCGGGTCGAGAACTACTGCGCCTCGGGCTCGGAGGCGTTCCGCGGCGCGGTCTACGCCGTCGCCTCGGGCGCCTGCGACATCGCCCTGGCGCTGGGCGTCGAAAAGCTCAAGGACACCGGCTATGGCGGCCTGCCGCAGCGGCTGCGCGGCGCGCTCAATTCGCAGTACTGGCCCAACATCTCGGCCCCGGGCTCCTTCGCCCAGTTGGCGGCGGCCTATCGCGCCAAGCACAACGTCTCGGCCGACGACCTCAAGCGCGCCATGGCCCATGTCTCGGTCAAGAGCCACGACAACGGCGCCCGCAACGACAAGGCGCACCTGCGCAACAAGATCAGCATCGACGACGTGCTCAAGGCGCCGACCGTGGCCGCGCCGCTCGGGCTCTTCGACTGCTGCGGGGTGTCGGACGGCTCGGCCTGCGCCATCGTCACCACGCCCGAGATCGCCAAGAGCCAGGGCAAGCGCGACCTGATCGCGGTCAAGGCGCTGCAATTGGCGGTCTCGAACGGCCAGGAGGCCTCGCACAACGCCTGGGACGGCAGCTATTTCGCCACCGCCCGGGTGGCCTCGTCCCGCGCCTACAAGGAGGCCGGCATCGAGCGCCCGCGCGAGCAGATCGGCCTGATCGAGGTCCACGACTGCTTCTCGGTCACCGAACTGGTGACGATGGAGGACCTGCACATCTCGCCCGAGGGCGGCGCGATCAAGGATGTGCTCGACGGGTTCTACGACGCCGACGGCAAGATCCCCTGCCAGATCGACGGCGGGCTGAAATGCTTCGGCCATCCCATCGGTGCCTCGGGCCTGCGCATGCTCTACGAGATGTACCTGCAGCTCCAGGGCCGCGCCGGCGCGCGCCAGCGCAAGCAGGACCCGGTCTTCGGCCTGACCCACAATTTGGGCGGCTTCCCCGCGCAGAACGTGTGCTCGGTGTCGATCGTCGGGCGCTACGGCGCCTGACGCGATCTCACGCCGCCCGGTCGGCCATGCCGTCGAGCCGGGCGATGCGGCGATAGAGCGCCAGCGTCTGCGCCGCCAGCACGCGGCGGCGCTGCGACATCTCTTCGAGATCGTTGCCGGCCAGGCAGGTATCCTGCGAGCCGAGGCGGAATACCGGCGCCAAGGCATCCTCGGCCGACATCTCGCCGCTTTCGACCGCGCGCCGCGCCGCGACCCAGGCCAGGGCCTCGCCAAGCCGCGTCGTGACACGGAAATTCTCGCGCATCAGGTCGAACGAAATCTGCCGCGCCCGGCCGGCAAAGACTTCTTCCTGGGCCAGATCCCGCGCCTCGTTCAGAAGCGTCAGGATCTCGTCATAGGCCCGCGTCAACAAGGTCTCGGACCGCCGCGTCATGTCGATATGCTCCGACGATTCAGAGCCATTGTAAACTACGATTCCTTGTCGACGGTCAGATGTTGCGGCCGGCCGCGCGCCAATAGGGCTCGCGCAGCCGACGCTTGAAGATCTTGCCCGAATCCTCGCGCGGCAGTCCGTGCTGGAATTCGATCCGCTTCGGCACCTTGTAGCCGGCCAAGCGTTCGCTCAGCCACGCCCTGACCTCGGCCGTGCCGAGCTGAACTCCCGGCAAGAGCTCGATGACGGCCATCAGCGCCTCGCCGAACTCGGCGTCGGGCACGCCGAACACGGCGCAGTCCTTGACCCCGGCCAGGCCGATCAGCACGCTTTCGATCTCGGCCGGGTAGATGTTGACCCCGCCCGAGATCACCATGTCGCGCTTGCGATCGCGCAAGTGCAGGAACCCGTCCTCGTCGAGCAGCCCGACATCGCCGACCGAAACCAGGCCGTCGCGCGCCACCGCCGCCCGCGCCGCGGGACTGTTGTTGTAGGTGAAGTCGGGATAGTTGGAGAGCACGACGAAGACCTCGCCGACTTGGTTGGCGCCCAGCGCCTTGCCGTCCTCGCCGTAGATCCGCACCGTCGCCTCGGGCAGCGGCTTGCCGACGGTGCCGGGATGCGCCAGCCATTCGGCGCTGGTGCAATGCACCACCGGCCCGGTCTCGGTGGCGCCGTAATATTCGTGCACGATCGGCCCCAGCCACTCGATCATCGCCCGCTTGACCTCGGGCGGACAGGGCGCGGCGGCATGGACGACATGGCGCAGCGAGGACAGATCGAAGCGCCGCCTCTCGGCCTCGGGCAAGCGCATCATCCGCACCATCATGGTCGGCACCAGATGCATGGCGGCGATCTTGTGCGTCTCCACTAGACGCAAGGTCTCAAGCGCATCGAAGCGCGGCATCAGCACCAGCGTGCCGCCGTCGCGCACGGCGTAGAGACCGAAGAAATTGGGCGCGCTGTGATAAAGCGGCCCGGTCAAAAGCGATACTCGGCCCGGCTCTATTCCGAAAACCTGGCGCCGGATGGGCAAGGTCGCATCCGTGCCTGGCGGCGCCGGTCGACGCTTGACGCCCTTGGGCCGGCCGGTCGTGCCCGAGGTGTAGATGATGCTGGCCGGAATCTGTTGCGGCGGGTCGGTATCGGGCGTTGCCGCCTCAAGCCACGCCTCCCACGGCGTCGCTCCGGCGGGGACATGGCAGGCATCGGGCACGATGCCATAGGCGGCGGCGATCTCATCCGGGGTCTCGACAACCAACACCGCCACCCCCGGCGGCGGTGCGCCCATTGCCGGCAGCAGATCGGCATGTGCGATCACCGCCTTGGCGCCACAATCGCGCAGGATGTGGCCGATCTCCTCGGCCTTGAAATGCCAGTTGATCGGCACCGAATAGCCGCCGCGCCGGCCCACCGCCAGCGCCGCCTCGAAAAAGGCGAAATCGTTGCGCAGCAACAGGGCGACGCCGTCGCCGGCGCCGATGCCGAGACGCTTGAAGCCGCCGGCGGCGCGCGCCACCCGCGCCGCCAATTGCTCGGGACCGATCCGCCTGCGGCCGAAGACCAGCGTACCCGGCATCAGCGCCGATCCGCCGCCTCGACCATGGCTTGCAGCAGCACTTGGGCGCCGGCGGCGATGTGCTCGGGCGTCGCGTCCTCGACTTCGTTGTGGCTGATGCCGTCCTTGCAGGGCACGAAGATCATCGCCGTCGGCGCGACGCGCGCGATGTAGACCGAATCGTGGCCCGCGCCCGAGACGATGTCGCGATGCCCATGGCCGGCCTTGGCCGCGGCCTTGCGCACGCCTTCGACCAGGCGCCGATCGAAGGCGGTGGCGCCGAAGGCCCAAATCTGTTCGAGCTTGAGTTCGAGCTTGAGTTCGGCCGCGGTGCGGATCGCGAACTCCCGCAGTTCGCGATCCATCCGCGCCAGCACCGCATCGTCGGGATTGCGGAAATCGACCGTGAAGAACACCCGGCCGGGGATGGTGTTGCGCGAGTTGGGATGGCACTGGATCATGCCGACCGTGGCGCAGGCATTGGGCGCGTGGCGAAAGCCGATACGATTGACCTCGTCGATCACGCGCGCCGCTCCGACCAGCGCGTCGCGCCGGCGCGGCATCGGCGTCGGGCCGGCATGGGCCTCCTGCCCGGTCAACGTGATTTCGTACCAGCGTTGGCCTTGGGCACCGGTGACGACGCCGATGGTCTTGCCCTCGGCCTCGAGGATCGGCCCCTGTTCGATATGGGCCTCGAAACAGGCCTCGACCTTGCGCCCGCCGCAGGGCGTATCGCCGGCATAGCCGATCGTTTTAAGAGCCTCGCCCAAGGTCACGCCGTCGATATCCTTGCGCGCCAGCGCATAGTCGAGCTCGAACACGCCGCCGAACACGCCCGAAGCGGTCATCGCCGGCGCGAAGCGCGAGCCCTCCTCGTTGGTCCACACCACCACCTCGATCGGCCGCAGGGTCTGGTAATTGGCAGCGTTCAGGCTGCGGATCACCTCCAGCCCGGCCATCACGCCATAGGCGCCGTCGAACTTGCCGCCGGTCGGCTGGGTGTCGATATGACTGCCGGTGATCACCGGCGCCAGGCTGTCGTCGCGACCGGGGCGGCGGGCGAAGATGTTGCCCATGCGATCGACCGCGATGGCGCAGCCGGCCTGCTTGCACCAGGCGACGAACAGATCGCGCGCCTGGCGGTCGAGATCGGTCAGCGCCAGGCGGCAGACGCCGCCCTTCTCGGTGCCGCCGATCTTGGCCAAGTCGATCAGGCTCCGCCACAGCCGGTCGCCATCGATGCGCAGATTGTCGGTCATGCTCGCGATCCTTTCACGCCGCGCGACGTTTGGACGATTTGCGATGTAGTGTTCTCGGTTTCGCCTTCGCCAACCCCTCCGCCACAAGCGAAACCACCATGACCTCGGCCGACACGCCTTCGCTGTGTGCCCGCGCCACCAGCTTCTTGGTCACGCCCCGCGGCAACCAAACCGGCATGACGCCGGCAACCGATCGTATTTGTTCCGGCCACGAAGACGGTGGAACGGGATCGCCAAACTCCTTCATGGTCAGGAGCAACGTCCGCAGCGCATCGGCCCCATTGACGACCGCCTGCTCCGGCGTCTCCCCATTCGATGCGCATCCCGGCAGATCGGGAAAGACGATCAGGGACCCACCCCCTTCGTGCCGCGACAGGGGTCTGATGACATAGGGATATTCGAGATCACGAATCATCGCTCTTCCCCGAACCATCGATCATGGCAACGAATTGCCGGACGTCGACCGCTTTGATCGGCCGCCGCGCCGGTACGACCGCATAGTTGCCGCTCGCCGCCCGGAAGGCAACATGGCTACCGCCCTGCCGCCGAGATGCGATCCCGAGGCGTTCGGCAATCGCAATCATATCCTCGATCTTCCAATCGACGCCGGGGTTGGCGCGCATGCGATCGAGACGTTTTTCTCACTGCGTCACTGCCGGTCGTCACTCCCATTCTTTAGGGCATGAAAGATCTGTCTTGAACCATAGAGTTCAAGACAGATCGTTAGTCATGCCCTCGTATCCTGCTTTGGACCGCGATTCACGGTTCATAGGGAATCGCGCCCGTGATTCCCTATGAACCGATCGCGGTCTAGTTACGTTGGCAAAAACCACTTTTTTTTCCAATCGGGTTACAGCCCGCCAAATCGTTAGCGTGTAAGTGTTGCGCGACTTTATTGTTCTTTTTTGTAGCAGCATGAGCTTAAGTAACCTATTGAGTTTGTTAGACTCTACGCGCCTATGGTTACACGTTGCCCAACAAAAGAACACCCAAGCACTTGCGCTGTTACGACGCACAAGTAGAATGAGCATAGCGACAACTTGCTGACAGGATCGGCAATGACTGATACGAGAGAGAGCGCGCGCAATAATGCTTCCAGTAAAATAAGAAAAGCGCTGATTGTCACTTGCTTATCCCTCGTCACATTATCTTCAGCATATCTTTTTGGCGCACACAGCTACGCCCGCAATATTTTTCCGATTGATTTAATAAGGACATTAAAAAACAAATATAATATTACATCAGCATTAGGTATTGGACAATATGATGAGTTTGGAAGACTTGTAGCGATAAGTGGAAAAAAAGAAGTTTCTTGCCCAGCGCAAAGCTCAGAGACTGGTGTATTACTGTCTATCGGACAATCAAACGCAGCTAACTTCGCTGAGAAAAAGGTAATTACCCGTTATCCCAATCAAGTATTTAACTATTATGATGGTAAATGCTTTGTAGCATCCTCGCCATTATTAGGGGCATCCGGGGAAGAAGGAGAGTTTATAACGCCGCTTGCCGATAAGCTGATTGAATACGGTACGTATAAAGCGATTGTCATTATTTCGTCTGGAATTGGAGGAACTCCAATAGCACGCTGGCAAGAAGATGGTGACTTAAACCAAATGTTATTGGACACTTTGGTATCTATCAAAATATATGGAGTAACAGACGTTGTATGGCATCAAGGAGAAGCTGACTTTTATAATAGCACGTCAACAAAAATATATGAGAGATCTTTTTACTCACTAAAAAATAGTTTGAGAACTGCGGGCGTTACAGCGCCATTCTTTATCGCTGTTGCAACAAAGTGCGGCATCAGTCCGTATTGGAAGGCAAGTAATCCAACGGCTATAGGACAAAAAAATCTTCAAGATAATAGTCAAATATTTTTAGCGGTAAATACTGACGAGTTACTTGAAAATGAAGATAGACGTGACTTGTGTCACTTCAGCGAGACTGGGCAACTTAAGACAGCGACCGCTTACGCAGATGCGATACATAAGTATCGTCGCCCACACTAACTCAACAGCCGCTTTAATAATAGCTGGCCGCAAGTCAATATAGCGCTGTGTAGCTTTACGTGTAACTTTAATGCCAACGCCCAACTAAGTCAACAATTTGGCAGGGCGTGGGTCTGTCTTGCGTAGCTAGAAACTCTCTATAAATCAACAACTTAAATCAGAGATTCTACTCCCACTCGATGGTGGCGGGCGGTTTGGAGGTGACGTCGTAGACCACGCGGTTGATGCCGCGCACCTCGTTGACGATGCGGGTGGCGGTGCGCGCCAGAAAAGCGTGCTCGAAGGGATAGCTGTCGGCGGTCATGCCGTCGGTCGAGGTGACGGCGCGTAGGCCCAGCACGTGGTCGTAGGAGCGCGCATCACCCATTACGCCGACGGTGCGCACCGGCAACAGCACGGCAAAAGCCTGCCAGATCTTGTCGTAAAGCCCGGCCTTGCGGATCTCGTCGAGATAGATCGCATCGGCGCGACGGAGGATGTCGAGCTTCTCGGCGCTGACCGCCGACAGTACCCGGATCGCCAACCCCGGCCCCGGAAAGGGATGCCGGCCGACGACGTTGTCCGGCATGCCGAGTTCGCGGCCCAGCGCCCGCACCTCGTCCTTGAACAGCTCGCGCAAGGGCTCGACCAGCTTGAGGTTCATGCGCTCGGGCAGGCCGCCGACATTGTGATGCGACTTGATGGTCACCGACGGCCCGCCGGTGGCGGAGACGCTCTCGATCACGTCGGGATAGAGCGTGCCCTGGGCCAGGAACTCGGCGCCGCCGACCTTGCGCGCTTCTTCTTCGAAGACGTCGATGAAGGTGGCGCCGATGGTCTTGCGCTTCTTCTCGGGATCGTCGATCCCCGCCAGGCGATCGAGAAACAGCCGCGCGGCGTCGCGATGCAGCAGCCGGATGTTGAAGCGGTCGCGGAACACCCGCACCACCTCCTCGGCCTCGCCCAAGCGCAACAGGCCGTGATCGACAAAGACGCAAGTCAGCTGATCGCCGATCGCCTCGTGGATCAGCACCGCGGCGACGGCGGAATCGACCCCGCCCGACAGCCCGCAGATCACCTTGCCCTTGCCGACCTGGGCGCGGATGCGGGCGATGGCCTGCTGGCGGAAGGCGGCCATGGTCCAATCGCCCTTGAGCCCGGCGACGGCATGGGTGAAGCGCCGCAACAGCTTGGCGCCGTCCTGGGTATGGACCACCTCGGGATGGAACTGCACGCCATAGAACCTGCGGCTGTCGTCGGCGATGGCGGCGAAGGGCGCCCCGGCCGACACGCCCACCGGCCGGAAGCCCGGCGGCAGCTTGGTGACGCGGTCGCCATGGCTCATCCACACCTGGGTCTTGGTCCCGGACGGCCACAGCCCGTCGAACAGCGCGCAGGACTCGACCACCTCCAGCAAGGCGCGGCCGAATTCGCGGTGATGGCCGCCTTCGACCGTGCCGCCCAATTGCGCGCACATGGTCTGCTCGCCATAGCAGATGCCGAGGATCGGCAGCCCGGCCAGGAACAGCGCCATCGGCGCCCGAGGCGCGGACTCGGCCGTGACCGAGTCCGGCCCGCCCGAAAGGATGATGGCGCGCGGCTTGAGCCGGGCCAGCGCCTCCTCGGCCTTGGTGTAGGGCGCGATCTCGCTGTAGACCCCGGACTCCCGCACGCGACGGGCGATCAACTGGGTGACTTGCGAGCCGAAGTCGACGATCAGGACGGTGTCGGTCATGGCTGGGAAGCTAGCAACCGGCCTCCGCGATGCAAGACTAAAACTTCTCCACCCATGGCCGCAGGTCGAGCTCCAACGTCCAGGCCGATCGCTTCTGGACATGAAGCTGCCAATAGGCCTCGGCGATGTCGTCGACCTTGAGTTGCGCATCCGGCGTTTGGGTCTTGAAGGCGTCGCCGAAGCGCTCGCGGGTGCGCGGGGTGTCGATCACGCCGTCGATGACGACATGGCCGACATGGATGCCCTTGGGACCCAGTTCGCGCGCCATGCTTTGCGCCAGCGCGCGCAAGGCGAACTTGCCGCCGGCGAAGGCGGCATAGCCATTACCGCCGCGCAAGGAGGCGGTGGCGCCGGTGAACAGGATGGTGCCCTGCCCGCGCGGCACCATGCGCCGCGCCGCCTCGCGCCCGAGCAGGAAGCCGCCGAAGCAGCACAGCTCCCACACCTTGCGATAAAGCGTGGCGTCGAAATCGAGGATCGAGCCGCGGGTGTTGGCGCCGGGATTGTAGACCGCCGCCGCCAGCGGGCCGAGATCGGCCTCGACCCGATCGAGCAGCGCGATCGTCGCCGCCTCGTCGCGAGCGTCGACCGCATAGCCGTGTGCGCCGGGAATGCCGGCCGCCAGCCGTTCGACCACATCGCGCCGCCGCGCCGCCAGCGCGACCTTCAAGCCGCCGGCGGCAAAACGCCGGGCGATGGCCGCGCCCAGGCCCTCGCCGACGCCGACGATCAGGGCGCTAGTCGGTTCGGCCATTCAGCCCGTCATGCCTTTGGCGCGGCGGTAAGCGGCGATCTTGTTCTTGAGTTCGGTCAGTTCGGGACAACCGAAAGTACAGAGCTTGTCGAGCTGGGTCAGGTGCTCCTGCGCCTTGGCCAGGTTGTCGATCAGCAGATAAGCCTCGCCGACATATTCGTGGGCGCCGCGATGCTTGGGGTCGAGTTCGAGTGCCTTGGCGTAATAGGCGAAAGCCTCGTCCATGCGCTTCAAATTGCGATGGGCGAAGCCGAGCAGATTGAAGCCCTCGGCGCTTTTCGGATCCTTGGCCACCCATTTGCGCAGGTTCTCGATCGCCGCCGTCCAGTCCTTGGCCGCAATCTGCTTTTGCGCTTCAGCCAACTCGCCGCCGCCGGCGGCCGGGCCGCTCGACATCGCCCAGGGACGCCCGACCGGCATCGCCAGGGCACAGATCAGCATCAGCATCGTCAGCCAGCGCATCGAGTCCTCCATCGCTATTGGAAGGCGCACAATCGATTCCATTATACCCCGGCTCGCCGTTCGAGAACGGCGACAAAAAACCCGTCGCAGCCGTGCCGCGCCGGAGTGAGGACCAAATAGGACGAAGCGTCGGCCGGGCATTCGCTGCCGATCGCCGATGCCCAGACGTCCGCTGCCGGCACCGATGCGAAATCGTGGCGGTCGGACAAGAACTTTCCGACTACGCCTTCGCCCTCGACCGGCAAGAGCGAGCAAACAGCATAGATCAAGCGCCCGCCCGGACGCACCAACGACGCCGCCCGCGACAAGATCGCACCTTGGTGCATGACGTGCCGGGCCAGAATCTCGCCGGTCAAGCGCCAGCGCGCCTCGGGCGCCCGACGCCAGGCGCCCATGCCGCTGCAAGGCGCATCGACCAGCACCCGGTCGAACCGCCCCCCTTCGCATTTCAGCCAAGGATCGTCGGCGCCCGCCAGAACATGAGGCTGAATATTGTGAGCGCCGGCGCGACGCGCTCGCGGCTTGAGCCGTTCCAGCCGCGCCGCATCGCTGTCGAGCGCGTAGACCTGGCCCTGGCGCCGCATCTGTGCCGCCAGCGCCAAGGTCTTGCCGCCGGCGCCGGCGCAGAAATCGACCACCTGTTCGCCAGGGCGCGCCTCGACCATCAGCGCCACGATTTGCGAGCCTTCGTCCTGAATCTCGACCAGACCGTCTCGCAGCGGCGGCAAGCGGGACAGGTCGCGCTCGCCCTCGATCCGCAAGCCCAACGGCGAAAGCGGCGTCGGTGCCGCCGTCACGCCCAGCCGCGCCAACTCTTCCGTCACTTGTGGCCGCACCGCTTTCAGCGCATTGACCCGCAAGTCGACCGCGGCGCGGCGATTGAGCGCCGCCATTTCGGTTTCCAGGTCCTCGCCGAAACGCGCCCGCAGCTCGGATTCGAGCCAGGCCGGAAACCCTAGCCGCGCCCAGGCCGGCGCCGCCCCGTCGTCCAGCGCATTTAGCGCCGCGACCGCCGCCCGTTCGGCGTCGTCAAGACGCGCGGGCGCATGACCTTCTCCGGTGAACACGGCTTCGGCCGGTTCGCCGCGGCCCCGCACCAGCAGTTCCAGCGCCAGATGCCGAGGGTTTGGATCGAGCCCCACCCGCTCCAACCCCCACAGCGCGATCCCGCGTCGTCGCAAGCAATCGTAGACCAGGGTCGAGATCGCCGCGCGATCCTTGGAACCGGCGTAACGTCGGGTACGGAAATACGAACCGATCTCGCGATCCGCCACCGCGCCGCGTTCGATCGCTGCAATCAATTCGATCGCGGCCGCGAGCCGCGCGCCCGGAGTCACGGCCCCCAGCGCTACCCGACTTGCGGGTAATTGGGCGCCTCGTGGGTGATCACGACGTCATGGGCGTGACTTTCGCGCAAGCCCGCATTGGTGATGCGCACGAAGCGGCAATCCGCCTTCATCGCCGCCAGATCGCGACAACCGGTATAGCCCATCGCCGCCCGCAAGCCGCCGATCAGCTGGTGCACCACCTGGCCGACCGGACCGCGATAGGGCACGCGGCCCTCGATCCCCTCCGGTACCAGCTTCAATTGATCCTTGATCTCGGCTTGGAAGTAGCGATCGGCCGAGCCGCGCGCCATCGCGCCGACGCTGCCCATGCCGCGATAGCCCTTGTAGGAACGGCCTTGATAGAACACCACTTCGCCCGGCGCCTCGTCGGTGCCGGCCAGCAGATTGCCGATCATGGCGCAATCGGCGCCGGCGGCGATGGCCTTGGCCAGATCGCCCGAGAACTTGATGCCGCCATCGGCCACCACCGGAATGTCGCGCGCCTTGGCCGCCTCGACCGCGCCGAACAGCGCCGAGAGCTGCGGCATGCCGACCCCGGCGACGATCCGGGTGGTGCAGATCGAACCCGGGCCGATGCCGACCTTGACCGCATCGGCGCCGGCGTCGATCAGCGCGGTGGCGCCGTCGGCGGTGGCGACGTTACCGGCCAGGACCTGGACGTAATTGCTCTTCTTCTTGATGCGCGTGACCGAAGCCAACACCGACTGCGAATGGCCATGCGCGGTGTCGACCACCACCAGATCGACCCCGGCGTCGATCAGCGCCTCGGCGCGGGCATAGCCGGCATCGCCGACGCCGGTGGCGGCGCCGACCCGCAGCCGCCCCTGCTCGTCCTTGCAGGCGTTGGGGTAGCGCTGCGACTTCTCGATGTCCTTGACCGTGATCAGGCCGATGCAGCGATAGTCGCCGTCGACCACCAACAGCTTCTCGATGCGGCGCTTGTGCAGGAGGCGCTTGGCGTCCTCGCGGTCGATGCCTTCCTTGACCGTGACCAGGTTGTCGCGGGTCATCAGTTCGGACACGGTCTGGCGCCGGTCGGTGGCGAAGCGCACGTCGCGATTGGTCAGGATTCCCACCAGCCGGCCGTTCTTGGCGGTGACCGGGATGCCCGAAATGCGATGGCGGTCCATCAGCGCCAGCGCCTCGGCCAAGGTGGCGTCGGGGCCGATGGTCACCGGATTGACCACCATGCCGCTTTCGAACTTCTTCACCTTGCGGACTTCGTCGGCCTGCTTGGCGATGTCGAGATTGCGGTGGATCACGCCCATGCCGCCGGCCTGGGCCAGGGCGATGGCAAGCGCGCTCTCGGTGACGGTATCCATCGCCGCCGATAGCAGCGGAATGCCGAGCGGGATGCTGCGGGTGACGCGGCTCTTGACATCGACCTCGCCCGGCAGCACCGAGGATGCCGCCGGCACCAGCAGCACGTCGTCGAAGGTCAGGGCTTCCTCGATCTGGCGCATTCAGATTCTCCTGCGTTCGGCCTCGCCGTCGGCCCCGAAATCGGCCCCGGACGGCACCGCCTGGGCGCCGACAAACATGCCGGGATAGTGCTGGGCGAAGGCGCGCTTGATGTCGTCGTAGGGAATGTCGTCATGGCTGCCGCGATCAGCGACGTATTCCATGTGCTGGCGGCCGGACGCATCGAAGGGGTGGAAGATCGAATCGCTGCGCCCGTCGAACTCCAAGGGCTTGACCCCGAAACGTCGGCACAGCGTCAGATTGAAGGCCGGCGTGGCCTTGACCCAGCGGCCTTCGAGCCAGAGTTCGGCGAAGCCGTGATAGACGAACAGATCCGATCCGCCCATGATCCTGCGCAGGCGCTCGGTGGTAAGGTGATTGCGCACGTCGGCGAATCCGACCCGCGCCGGGATCGCCGCGGCCCGCGCCACCGCCGCCAGCAGCCCGGCCTTTTCGACGCAAAAGCCGCGACCGCGCGCGAGGCAAACGCTGGCCTTGAACGCCTCGGGCGTCAGCGTCACGCCATAGGGGTCGTATAGGATTTCGTCGCGTACGGCGTAGTAAAGCCGCAAAGCCCGGCTAAGATCGTCCCCTCCGCCGGCCTTGGCGGCGGCGTAAGCCTGGATCGCGGGATGGTCGGAATCGATGAAGCGGGCGGGCCGCAGGCTGTCTGGGGCAGGCTCCATGGCCCCTATTAAAGAGCGTCGGCCAGGCTGTCAAACCGCTCCGGGCGCAGATCGAAAACCCGTTGCAATGACATAGATTTCCGCGGACTCGGAGCGGCTGGCCTTGGGCTTGGCGTGGCGCACCGAGGCGAATCGCCGCTTGAGCTCGGCCAAGAGCTTGGCTTCGGTGCCGCCCTGGAAAACCTTGGCCACGAAGCTGCCGCCGGGAGCCAGAACGTCGCCGGCGATCGCCGCCGCCGCCTCGACCAGCGCCACGATGCGCAGATGATCGGTGGCGCGATGGCCGGTCGACGGCGCCGCCATGTCCGACAGGACGACATCGGCTTGCCCGCCCATGGCCGCGCGCAGCGCGGCGGGCGCCTCGGGCGCCAGCGCATCGAACGTCAGGACCGTCACGCCCGCGATCGGGTCGAGCGGATTGAGATCGGCCGCGACCACGCGCCCGCTCGGTCCGACCCGCTCGGCCGCGACTTGGCTCCAGCCTCCGGGCGCCGCGCCGAGATCGAGCACGTGCGCATCCTTGCGCAGGAATCCGAAGCGGTCGTCGAGTTCGCTCAGCTTGAAGGCGGCGCGCGAGCGATAGCCCTGCTTGCGGGCGGCGGCGACATAGGGGTCGTTGAGCTGGCGCCGCAACCAGCGCTGCGAGGACGGCCGTCGCCCCTTGGCTGTCTTGAGACGAATCCCGGCCATGGCGTCAGGCGGCGCGTATCGCCGCCGGCGCCGCGGCCATCATCTCGGTCAGCAGGCCTTCGCGCAGGCCGCGGTCGGCGACCCGGAACCGCTCGACCGGAAACACGGCCAGGATCGCCTCCAAAATGGCGGATCCCGCCAACACCAGATCCGCGCGTCCGGCATCGATGCAGGGATGCCGCGCCCGACCCGGCGCGCCCAGCGCCACCAGACCGTCGATGGCGGTCGCGGCCTGCCTGGGCGTCATCCACGATCCGTCGACCCGACGGCGGTCATAGCGCGGCAGGTCGAGATGCACCGCCGCCAGCGTCGTCACCGTGCCCGACGAGCCCAGCAACGCCCATTCGCCCGCGTCACCGAGCCGACGCCTGAAATCGCCCAGCAAGTCCTTCGTCTCGGCGACGATGGCGGCATAGGAGTCGGACGACATCTCGGCCCCGCCATGGCGCTCGGCCAACGTCACCACGCCGCGCGGCAGGGACGCTTCCGCCACATGGACGTAACCGCCGCGACCGTCGCGCCGCAGCGCCGCCAGCTCGGTCGAACCGCCGCCGATATCGAACACGATGGCACGTTCGGCGGCAGGATCGAGCAGCGGCAGGCAGCCGATCGCGGCCAAGCGTGCCTCGCGCTCGGGCGAGATCGCTTCGAGTTCGAGTCCGGTCTCGACCGCGACCCGCTGCAGGAAGGCGGCTCCGTTGCTGGCGCGGCGGCAGGCCGCGGTGGCGATGCAGCGGCGATCCGCCAGCCGGCGGCGCGCCATGCGTTCGGCGCAGATTGCCAGCGCCGCCAAAGTCCGCTCCATCGCCGCCTGAGCCAAGGCGCCGTCGGTTTCGAGGCCCTCGCCCAAGCGCGTGATGCGCGAAAACGATTCGACCACCCGCAGCGGCTCGCGCGCGCCCTCGGGCGCGCGGCGTGCCATCAGCAGACGACAATTGTTGGTGCCCAGGTCGAGCGCGGCGAAGACCGCGCGCTGGCCCGAACCGCCATCGCCGAAGTTCATGCCGCGACGTTACCAGCCGCGGCGTTGACAAGGCAAACCGCCGTCTCTAAATGGGCGCCATCCGCCGTTGGGGGATCGTCTAACGGTAGGACAGCGGACTCTGACTCCGCCAGTCTAGGTTCGAATCCTAGTCCCCCAACCAGCGGATTTCAAAGGGTTAGCGAGTATTGCGTCAGTGGCATCGCCCTAAGTTTTGCAGCCGGTTTTGCAAACTCTCCCGATCAGTGCCGTTTCCGCAAAGCCCGCCCGAGCGCCTTCGCGGCCTGCGCATCGCCGCCGGCCTCGAAAACCCGAGCGCCGCCGAGGCATTGCGCTGAATGGGTGATGCCATCAACGAATGAACGATTCTCGATGGTTTCTGCAAGACGTTGTTTCTTGGCCATCCGCAAGACGGGGTCGAAAAGCGGCGAGCGGATTTTGCTGACATTGGATTTCTGAGAGTCCAACCAGGACCTCACCAAGTCCTGGACCTGGAGAAACACACTTCGTGCGATAGGTCTTCAGGAACGGCAACCAGCGGCCGGTCTCGGCGCGCCCGGAACCTCTACAGGTTCGCCAAGGCGCGATCGTAATAGGACAGATCGAAATAGCGTTCGGGCGCCGGCGGAATGCCGCCCCATTGACCCTCGATCTCGGCCCGCAGCTTGAGCACGTTGCGGAAGCCTTCGAGATCGAACTTGGCGTCCTTGGCCATGCCCGCCGTGGGATGCGAGATCACGGCGAAAGTCTTGGCGGCGATTTCCGGCGAAAGCCGCAACCTCTCCGCCAACAATCCCGTCGCTTCGCTGCGATTGGCCGGATCCAGCGCCCAGCGCCTGCCTTCGATCAGCGCTGCGATATAGCGCACCAGCACTTCGCCATTGGCCTTGGCCCAATCGCGCATCACAAAGGCACCCTCGGCCTGGTAGGCGCCGACCACCCGTGCCGCCGGCCCCATGTCCTTGAGCCCGGCTTCCTGCGCCTGGAAGGAAAACGGCGGGAACAGCACCGCGGCCGCCAGGTTCTTGTCTTGGCGCAGCGCCGCCAGCCGTTCGGGCGAGCCGCCGACCGGCCTGACCTGGTAGTCGCCACGACCGAGGCCGGCGTCCTTCAGCACTTTGTAGAGCAGCAACGCGTAGGCGGTATTGGGAGCATCGACAGCGATGGTCTTGCCGCGAATTTCCGCCAGGCTGCCGATCTCGGGCTGGACAAAGATGGTGTTGAAGCCGTTGTCGCCGCCGGTGACGATGACGGCGTCCGCTTTTGCCTGTTCGACCATGGCGACGGCATTGTCGACGCCGGCATGGGCGATGTGGTGCTCGCCTTTGGCCAACCCCTCTCGCAGCGCTCCCGAATTGGGCGTGAACTTGAGTTCGACGGCCAGGCCGCGCCGGGCAAAAAAGCCCTTGTGCTGGGCCGAGAAGACAGAGAGGTTGGAATGGCCGGGAAACGCCATCACGGTCAGCGCCGTCCGTGCTTGCGCCAAGGCGGGGGTGCCGCCGAAGCCCGCCGCAGCGCTCGTTCCCGCAAGAAAATCCCGACGTGACAGCCCGATATCCATCTTCCCCTCCATGCCCCGTCGGCGATGACAATAAAACGCAATTCGCCGCTGAAGTCTTGTGTCCGGCCAAAAAAACCCTGCGGACGGCTTCGGAATTGGGCTAACATTCCGCCAATCTCGGCTGCCAGCCTTCGCGCGCAACGACGAGGGCGGTCATGCCGCACCGAAAATCGAGGGGGGACTTGCCCATGAACGAACATCAATTGCGCGGCCTGATCGACAAGGTCAAAGGCGGCAAGCTGTCGCGGCGCGGCTTTATCGAGCGCATGGCGGCGGTCGGCCTGACCGCGCCGATGGCGACCCAGTTGCTCGCCCATGCCGGCGTGGCGCACGCTCAGACCGCGTTCGTGTACAAGCCGACCAAGCGCGGCGGCGGCGGCACGCTGAAGGTCTTGTGGTGGCAGGGCACGACCTTGCTCAATCCGCATTTCGCGGTCGGCACCAAGGACCAGGAAGGCTCGCGCATCTTTTACGAACCGATGGCCGGCTGGAACGCCGATGGCGAAATGGTTCCGTTCCTGGCGGCCGAGATTCCCTCGCGGCAGAACGGCGGCCTCTCGGCCGACGGCAAGACCGTGACCTGGAAGATCAAACCGGGCGTCAAGTGGCATGACGGCAAGCCGCTGACCGCGGACGATCTGATCTTCAACTGGGAATACGCCCGCGATCCGGCCACTGCCGCGGTCACGGCCAGCGCCTACAGGGACTGCAAGGCCGAGAAGATCGACGCCATGACCGTCCGCGTGACCTTCGACAAGCCGACGCCGTTCTGGGCGGTGCCGTTCTGCGGTACGCGCGGCATGATCATTCCCAAGCACCTGTTCGGCGAGTACTCGGGCGCCAAGTCGCGCGAAGCGCCGGCCAATCTCAAGCCGGTCGGCACCGGGCCCTATCGCTTCGTCTCGTTCGCGCCCGGCGACATGGTCAAGGGCGAACTCAACCCCGACTACCACATGCCCAACCGGCCGCATTTCGACGCCATCGAGATGAAGGGCGGCGGCGACGCGGTGTCGGCGGCGCGCGCGGTGCTGCAGACCGGCGAGTTCGACTATGCCTGGAACATGCAGGTCGAGGACGAGATCCTCAAGCGCATGGAAGTCGGCGGCAAGGGCGTCACCGTCATCACCCCGGGCGGCAACATCGAGCACATCCAGCTCAACTCGACCGACCCCTGGACCGAGGTCGACGGCGAACGCTCGAGCCTGAAGACCAGGCATCCGACGCTGACCGACAAGGCCGTGCGCCAAGCGCTGGGCATGCTGATCGATCGCGCCTCGGTGCAGGAACACATCTATGGCCGCACCGGCGTGGCGACCGGCAACTTCCTCAACAACCCGCCGCGCTTCCACTCCAAGAACACCAAGTGGGAATTCAACGTCGACAAGGCCAACCAGGTCCTGGAGGCGGCGGGCTGGAAGCGCGGGCCCGACGGCATTCGCGCCAAGGACGGCAAGAAGCTGAAGTTCGTCTATCAGACCTCGATCAACGCGCCGCGCCAGAAGAACCAGGCCATCGTCAAGCAGGCCTGCCAGCGCGCCGGCATCGATGTCGAGCTCAAGTCGGTGACCGCCTCGGTCTATTTCTCCTCGGATGTCGCCAATCCCGATACCTACGGCAAGTTCTATTGCGACATCCAAATGTATACCACCACCATGACCGAGCCCGACCCCGAGCTGTTCATGAACCAGTTCACTTCGGTGGAAGTCTCCGCCAAAGCGAACTTGTGGCAGGGCCGCAACATCACGCGTTGGACCAATCCGGAATACGACAAGGCCTACAAGGAGGCCGAGGGCGAACTCGACCCGATCAAGCGCGCCGCTTTGTTCATCAAGATGAACGACCTGGTTTGCGGCGACCACGCCGTGATTCCGGTGGTCTACCGGCCGCGCGCCTCGGCGGTGTCGAGCAAGCTCAAGGTGACGCTGAGCGGCTGGGACAACGACCTCTTCAACCTGGTCAACTGGTACCGCGAGGCCTGATCACAGGAGCCTGACAGGCTCCGGCCGCGAGGCCGGAGCCTGTCGCTGGCACGGGCGCGTTCGATTCCATGAGTCGCTATCTGTTGCGTCGTCTGATGATCATGATCCCGAGCATTCTCGGGATCAGCATCGTGCTGTTCACCATTCTGGCGTTGGCGCCGGGCGACCCGTTCGAGGAGCTGGCCACCAACCCGAATGTCCCGCCCGACGTGCGCGCCAATCTGCGCGCGAAGTTCGGCCTCGACGATCCGGTGGCGGTCCGCTACGTGCGCTGGCTGACGGCGATGCTGCAGGGCGATTGGGGATTCTCCTTCGTCAGCCGGATCGACGTCGACGCCCTGATCCTGCAGCGCCTGCCGACCACCATGCTGGTGATCGGCTCGTCGCAGATTCTGGCGCTGTTGGTGGCGCTGCCGGTCGGCATCTATGCCGCCACCCGCCCCTATTCGGTGTTCGACCAGATCGCCAGCACGCTGGCCTTCATCGGCTTCGCCCTGCCGACCTTCTTCACCGGCCTGGTGCTGATCCTGATCTTCAGCATCACGCTGGATTGGCTGCCCTTCGTCTATCGCGCCGATATTTCGGGATCGGGATGGCGCTGGGTGTGGGAGCACATCCGCCAAGCCATCATGCCGGTGGCGGTGTTGGGCCTGTTCCAGGCCGCCTCCTATACGCGCTACGTGCGCGCGGCGGTGCTGGACGTGATCCGGCTCGACTACGTCACCACCGCCCGCGCCAAGGGACTGGCCGAGCGCGTGGTGGTGATCAAGCACGTGGTGCGCAACGCCCTGATCCCGGTGGTCACACTGGTGGCGCTGCAGATGCCGGTGGTGTTCAGCGGCGGCATCGTCACCGAACAGATCTTCCGCATTCCCGGCATCGGCTCGCTGCTGATCAGCTCGATCCTGGCCAACGACACGCCGGTGATCATGGCGGTGACCTTCGTTTTCGCTTGCCTGGTGGTGGCCTTCAACCTGATCGCGGACCTGCTCTATGGTTGGCTCGACCCTCGCATCACCTACCGCTGAGATCGCGCGACCCCAGCCGGTGTCGCTGGCCTACGAGGCCTGGCGGCGCTTTCGCCGCCATCGCCTGGCGGTGGTCAGCTCGGTCGTGCTGCTGGCGATCATCCTCGCCGTCCTGCTCGGCCCCACCTTCTGGACGGTGCCAATCAACGAAATCGATTTCACCGCCCGCCTCAAGGCGCCATCGGCCAAGCACCCGCTCGGCACCGACGATCTCGGCCAGGATCTGCTGGCCCGCATGCTTTATGGCGGCCGCATCTCGCTGGCGGTCGGCCTGGCGGCGATGGTGGTGGCGATCCTGGTCGGCACGGTGGTGGGCGCCATCGCCGGCATGTCGCGCGGCAGCATCGATGCCGCGCTGATGTGGGTGACGGACCTGTTCCTGGCCCTACCGCAATTGCCGCTGTTGCTGCTGATCATTTATTTGTTCCGCGATTCCCTGAAATCCATCGCCGGACCCGAAGCCGGCATCTTCATACTGATCGTGGCGATAATCGGCGGCTTCCGCTGGATGCCGGCGGCAAGGCTGGTGCGGGCGCAGTTCTTCTCGCTGCGCGAAAAGGAGTTCGTCGAGGCGGCGCGGGCCTTGGGCGCCTCGACCACGCGCCAGGTGGTGCGCCATATCCTACCCAACTCGTTCGGGCCGCTGGTGGTGGCGGCCACCATCGACGTCGCCGCCGCGATCGTGTTCGAGTCCACCCTGTCCTTCCTCGGCCTTGGATTCCCGCCCGACATTCCGACCTGGGGCCGGCTGTTGTTCGACGCCAAGGACTATCTCGACATCGCGCCGCATTGGGCGCTGTTCCCCGGCGCCGCGATCTTCGTCGTCGTGCTGACCATCAGCTTCATCGGCGACGGGCTGCGCGACGCGCTCGATCCGCGCAAGGTCATTTAGAGGTGGTTGTGTGAGCGAACGCCTGCTCGAAATCCGCGGCCTCAAGACCCATTTCGACACCGACGACGGCGTGGTGCCGGCGGTCGACGGCGTCGACCTGACCATCGACCGCGGCGAGACCCTGGGCGTGGTCGGCGAGTCGGGTTGCGGCAAGACCGTCACCGCCATGACCGCGCTCAAGCTGATCGCCATGCCGCCCGGGCGCATCGCCGGCGGCCAGATCCTGTGGCGCGGACGCGACCTGGTTCCGCTGCCCCCGGAGGCGATGCGCGACATCCGCAGCAAGGAAATCGCCATCATCTTTCAGGAGCCGATGACCTCGCTCAATCCGGTCTACACCGTCGGCGATCAGATCGGCGAGGTCGTCCGGCTGCACCAGAGCCTCGGCCGCAAGGCGGCGCGCGACCGCACCATCGAGATGCTGAAGCTCGTGCACATCCCCAACCCCGAGCGCCGGATCGACGACTATCCGCATCAGTTTTCGGGCGGCATGCGTCAGCGCGTGATGATCGCCATGGCGCTGTCCTGCGATCCCGCGCTGCTGATCGCCGACGAGCCGACCACCGCGCTCGACGTCACCATCCAGGCGCAGATCCTCGATCTCTTGCGAGAGATGAAGGACCGCTTCGGCATGGCGGTGATGCTGATCACCCATGCCATGGGCGTGGTGGCCGAGACCGCGCAGCGCGTGGTGGTGATGTATGCCGGCAAGGTGGTCGAGGAGGCACCGGTCGGCCTGCTGTTCGCGGCACCCCGCCACCCCTATACCCAAGGCCTGATCCGTTCGATCCCGCGCATCGACACCGCCGCCAAGCACAAGACCCGGCTGGAGGCGATCGGCGGCACGGTGCCCAGCCTGTTGCGCCTGCCGCCGGGCTGCCGTTTCGCACCGCGCTGCAAGCATGCCATGCCGGCCTGCATCCAGGCGGAACCGCCCTTGCGCGAGATTGCGCCCGACCACAAGGTGGCCTGCGTGCTATGAGCGGAGTTCCGGACACCGCCCGCACGCCCGGCCAGCCGCTGATGCGGATCAAGGATCTGGCCAAGACCTTTTCGCTCAAGGGGGGCCTGTTCGGCGGCGAAACCGACCGAGTCCACGCCGTCGACGGCGTTAGCTTCGATCTGATCAAGGGCGAGACCCTGGGCTTGGTCGGCGAATCCGGCTGCGGCAAGTCGACCACCGGTCGCTGCCTGCTGCGCTTGATCGAGCCCAGCGCCGGCGAGGTCTGGTTCGAAGGCCGCGACGTGCTGCGCATGGGCGGCCGCGAATTGGCGGCGTTGCGGCGCGACATGCAGATCATCTTCCAGGACCCGTTCGCCTCGCTCAACCCGCGCATGACCGTGGGCGCGATCATCGGCGAGGCGCTGATCATCCACGGCCTCACCCCGACCAAGCGCGCCTTCGAGGACCGTATCATCGAATTGCTGGAGACGGTCGGTCTCGGTGCCGACCATGTGCGGCGCTATCCCCACGAGTTCTCGGGCGGACAGCGCCAGCGCATCGGCATCGCTCGCGCCTTGGCGGTCTCGCCCAAGCTGATCGTCTGCGACGAACCGGTGTCGGCGCTCGACGTCTCGATTCAGGCCCAGGTCATCAACTTGCTCGAGGACTTGCAGACCAAATTCGGACTGACCTACATCTTCATCGCCCACGACCTGTCGGTGGTCGAACACATCAGCACGCGGGTGGCGGTGATGTATCTCGGCCGCATCGTCGAAATCGCCACCGCGCGCGACCTCTACACCCAGCCGCTCCACCCCTATACCGAGGCGCTGCTGTCGGCGGTGCCGATCCCCGATCCCACCGCCAAGCGCCAGCGCATTCCGCTGACCGGCGACGTGCCAAGCCCGATCCGCCGGCCGACCGGCTGCCATTTCCACACTCGCTGCCCGATCCGCAAAATGCCGCTCTGCGCCAGCGAGGACCCCAAGCTCAAGCCGGCCGGCCCGAACGGCCACATGGTGGCCTGCCATTTGAGGGGCTGAGCGCTACTCCCGCGCCAAATCGCTGATCGCCTTGAGGGTCGGCGAGCGGGTCTGCCGCCACAGCAGCACGCCCGCCGCCCAAGCGGTCGCGAACAGGAACAGTCCCGGATGGAAGAACCATCCCAGCATGGCAAGCGCGAAATAGTAGCTGCGCAGGCCGGCATTGTAGCTGTGCGAGGCCAAGGACAGCACGCCGACCACGCCTTCGGCATGACGGGCGCGGGATTCGGAAGTCGACGCCGCGCCCTCGGGCACGGCGCCGATCAGCACGCAGAGATAGTTGAACTGCCGGATCGACCAGGTGAACTTGATGAAGCCGTAGGCATAGACCGCCAGCAGCGCCAGGAGTTTCAGTTCCAGTACGGCGCGGGTGGTGTCCACCGCCAGCCCCGACTCCGCCAGCATGCGATGCACCGCCTCGACGCCGCCGAAGGCGCCGACCAGGCCGGCGATGATCAGGATGGTGGTCGAGGCGAAGAAAGTGGCGGAATGGATCGAGTGACCGATCAGCTGCGCATCGACAATGCGATTGTCGCGCGCCATCATCGCCACCGCCCAGCGCCGCCGCAACACCTGCAGCCGCTGGTTGAGGCCGCCTCCGCCCTTGGCCGAAAGGTCGTCGGCCATGCGGGTGTAGCCGAACCAGGCCAGCAGGAACCACGCCAGCGCCACCCAATCGAGCAGAGTCAGGCCGAGCCACATCAGGCGCCTCCCATCCATCGCCGCCAGGCCGGCCAGTCATCGACCAGCCGCGCCAGCATGGCGTAGCCTTCCGCCGCGGGATGCACCCCGTCGCCTGCGGCGACGTAACGCGCCCAGGCCGGGGCGCGGCCTAGGGCCTCGAACGTATCGAGGAACGGGACACCCATCCGCACCGCCAGTTCGCGATAGCGCGCGACATAGTCGGCGATGACCCGGTTGCGGAAATGAAAACTGACCGTGGCCGAGGGCCGCAAGGGCTGCATGGCATCGGCGATCGGCGCCGGTCCGATCCACAACACCGGCGCCAACGCCTTGGCCTCGGTCAGCATCGCCTCGGCATTTTGCAGCGATTGATCCAGCGGCACGCGGATTGCGCCCCCGCCTTCCTCGGCGCTGTCGTTGACGCCGAAGGCGAACACCAACGCCTGCGCCACATCGCTGCGCCAGCGCGCCTCGGCCTCGCTGCGCCAGCGGCGGCGGATCTGCGCCGAGGTGTCGGCGCGCACGCCGAGATTGTAGAGCGTGAGGTCGTGGCCCCGGGCGCGCTCGGCCGCGCATAGCCGCCCGGGCCAACCGAGATAGCTGCTGTCGCCAGTGCCGTTGGCGATCGAATCGCCGAAGAACAAGAGCCGCAACTGGGTCATGACGCAGCCTCTCGCCGGACGATCGCGGCCAGCTTCGTCAACAGCGCAGCGCGATCGGGTTGGAAGTCCTGCCCGATCCACCACGCCTCCAGCTCGGCCAGCGCCTGGCCAAGCGTCGGCCCTGCGCTCAGGCCCAGCGCCTTGGCGTCGGCGCCGCCGACCGGCATCGGTTTGGGCTCGAACGCCTCGGCCACGCGACGGATCGCGGCAAAGGCAGGATCGATCGCCTCCTCCAGCGTGACCAAATCGAGATACAATGCCTTGCCGACGGCATAGACCCCCGCACGCACCGCTTCGGGGGCGGCGGTGGCCGAATACCCCACCGGCGAAATCGTCAAATGGCGCAGCCGCGAGGCCTCGGCATTGGACAATTTCAGCCGGGCCGCTAACGGCCGGGTCTCGCGGTGGCGCACCAGCGCCGCCAGCCGCAGCAATGGATCGCAGCGGCCGCGCGCGCGCTCCCAAGCAACAAGCTTGTCGATACCGAGGAACGTATCGGCCTCGGGCAGCAGCACTTCCAGTACCTCTGCCTGGCGCATGGCGCGCAGCGTCGGCACCGGATCGGGCGACGCCAACAGCTTCAGCGTCTCGACCCGCAGGCGTTCCCCCGACAGTTTGAGCAGATCTGGCGCCGCACGCCGACAGGCCTCGATCCCGGCACCATCCGGCTCGCCGCGCCCGAAGCGGGCATGAAAGCGGAAAAACCGCAACATGCGCAGACGATCTTCGGCGATGCGCCGATCGGGATCGCCGACGAACCTCACCCGCCCCGCCCGCAGATCGGCCAAGCCGCCCACCGGATCGAACACTTCGCCGTCCGCGCCGCAATAAAGCGCGTTCAAGGTCAGATCGCGGCGTTCGGCATCGGCTTGCCAATCCCCGGTATAGGCGACGGTGGCATGCCGGCCGTCGGTGGCGACGTCGCGTCGCAGGCTGGTGATCTCGAAGCCGCGACGATCGATCACCGCCGTCACCGTGCCGTGCTTGAGGCCGGTCGGTACGACCTTGATACCGGCTCGACCGAGTCGTTCGGTCGCCAGATCGGGCGATTCCGGAGTGGCAATGTCGACATCCTCGACCGGCCGATCCAGCAGCGAGTCGCGCACGCAGCCGCCGACCGCCCGCACCACGGCTCCGCCGGTCGCCAGCGCCGCAAAGACGGCGCGGGTATCTGCCCGCTCCAGCCAATCGCGGCGGACCAGACGTTCGACCGCGACCCAGGGCTTGCTCACTGCGCCGCTTTGACCGGCGTGCCGCGGATGTTGAACATCCCCTCGCCCCCGGCCAGCCCGAAATAAACCAGACCGACGCAGATCATGATCAGGCCCAGCACCGTCAGACTGAACCAGGGCACGGGTTTGGCTACGGCCGTCGGCGCCTTGCCGGTCGGTTGATGCTTGAGGCCGCGCAGCACGTCCTTGTGCGCCTTGGCGAAGGCGGCCTCTTCGGCCTTGCGGCGCGCTTCGGCCTCGGGATCGGGCGGCGGCGGGCGTCCGCCGCCCAAGAGGCGATAGATGCCGTAGACCACGAACGGGATCAGGAACAGGCCGCCAAGGACCAGCAGCTGGCGGATCACGGCGTCACCAACCGATCGTGCAGATTGACCAGCATGCCCGCGGTCGCGCCCCAGATGTAGCGCCGTTCGTAGGGCAGGACGTAGAAGTGGCGCTTCACGCCTTGCCGCTCCCGGCTGTGGCGTTGGTGATTGCGGCGATCGAGCACAAAGGCCAGCGGCACCTCGAACGCCTCGGCGACTTCGAAACTGTCGAGCTTGAGCCGAAAATCGGGACGCACCAATCCGACCACCGGCACCACCAGGAATCCGGTCACGGTCTCGTAGGTGTCGAGCGTTCCGATCGGCTCGACCAATCCCGGATCGAGCCCGATCTCCTCTTCGCTTTCGCGCAAGGCGGTCTCGACCGGACCGCTATCGCCCTCTTCGGCCCGACCGCCGGGAAAGCTGATCTGGCCGGCATGATGCTGCAGATGATCGGTGCGCTGCGTCAGCAACACCGTCCAATCGCCCTCGTGCTGAATCAGCGGCACCAGCACCGCCGCGCGGGTCAGCGGCTTGGGTCCGGGCGCTGCACTCGGATTGAGATCGTAATCCGAGCGTGCGCCGCGCACCGCCGTCTCGACCGGCACTGGCCAACCATCGGCCGCTCGCAGCCGCTCGATCAGGCGCTGACGGGGGATCATGGCTTGCCGTCCAAGCGGCCGAGGCTGAAGAACCGGCCGGCACTGACCACGCCCAAAACCTCCTGCCCATCGACCAACCTGGTGTCGGCCATTCCGACCAATTGATAGAACACCGGCCGCGCGATCAGCGCTTCCAGCCCCGCCCGCACCAGCACATAGGGGGTCGGCTCGCCGGTCAGCGAATCGACTCGTACCCGAATCGGGTGCGCGGCGTCGGCGGTCACTTGTTCGTCCAGGTTGGTACGAAACACCAGCGCCCGCCCGTCGCCTCCATCGGCAACATCGACCTCGACCGCGACAAACGGGGCGTCGTCGACCCGGATACGGCATCGCTCGACCGGCGTCACCAGGTAGTAGTCGCCGTCATCCTCGCGCCGCAACACGGTCGCGAACAGCTTGACCAAGGGCTTGCGGCCGATCGGCGAGCCCAGGTAGTACCATGTGCCGTCGCGGCCGATGCGCATGTCGATGTCGCCGCAGAACAGCATCGGCCGGCCGCCCGGTCCGCTCGGAACCGCGCCCTTCAACCCGGCCAAACTCCGCGCAATGTCGCTGCTCATGGCCTTGCCATTTTCCCACGACTTCCGGCCTTTCGTATATAATTCCCCGCCATGCAGATCGCCACTGCGGCCGATGACTCCCTGATCCGCGACGTCGAGGGGTTGGGCCGCAAGATGATGGCCGTACGCGACCGGATCGGTCGCGTGATCTTCGGACAGAAGACGGTCATCGACCAGTCGCTGATCACCATCCTGTCGGGCGGGCACGCGCTGTTGATCGGCGTACCGGGCCTGGCCAAGACCCGGCTGGTCGAGACCTTGGGCACGGTGCTCGGGCTTTCCGCCAAACGCGTCCAGTTTACTCCCGATTTGATGCCGGCCGATATTCTCGGCTCGGAGGTGCTGGAAGAGACCGAGCATGGCCGGCGCGCCTTCCGCTTCATCAAGGGTCCGGTGTTCTGTCAGGTGCTGATGGCCGACGAAATCAACCGCGCCAGCCCGCGCACCCAGTCGGCGCTGCTGCAGGCGATGCAGGAGCACCAGGTCTCGGTCGCCGGCCAGTCCTATGCGCTGCCGGCGCCGTTCCATGTCCTCGCTACCCAGAACCCGATCGAGCAAGAGGGCACCTACCCCCTGCCCGAAGCCCAGCTCGATCGCTTCCTGATGCAGATCGATGTCGGCTATCCCGACCGCGAGGCTGAGATCTTGATGCTGCTGGCGACCACCGGCAACAACGACGAGCGCCCCGCCCAGGCGATGAGCGCCGAGGAACTGATCGCCGCCCAGCGGTTGGTGCGGCGCGTCCCGGTCGGCGAGGCGGTGATGAACGCCATCCTCGATCTGGTGCGGGCCGGCCGACCCGAGACCAGCGATCTCGACCTGGTGCGCAAGCATGTCGCTTGGGGTCCAGGACCGCGTGCCAGCCAGGCGCTGATGCTGGCGGTGCGCGCCCACGCCCTGCTCGACGGCAGGCTGGCGCCTTCGGTCGACGATGTCGTCGCCCTGGCGGCGCCGGTGCTGCGCCACCGCATGGCGGTCAATTTCGCCGCCCGCGCCGACGGCGTCGGCCTGGAACAAGTGATCGAACGTTTGACCGAGCGTCTCGGCTGAGCCGCAAGGTGGCCGAAACCGCCGCCATCGACCGCCGCCGCCACGCCGCCGAGCAATTGGCGGCGACGCTGCCGCCCTTGCTGGTCGCGGCCGAGCGCATCGCCGCCACCGTGGCCCAGGGCGTTCACGGCCGGCGGCGGGTCGGCACCGGCGATGCCTTTTGGCAGTTCCGCCCCTACCAGCCGGGCGATGCCGTCAGCCGCATCGACTGGCGCCAATCCGCCAAGAGCCAGCGCGTATTCCTGCGCGAGACCGAGTGGGAGGCGGCGCAAAGCGTTTGGCTGTGGCGCGATGCCTCGGCGTCGATGAACTGGCGTTCGGCGCGGGTTCTGCAGACCAAGATCGAGCGCGCCGAGCTTTTGCTGCTGGCCCTGGCGGTGCTGTTGCTGCGGGCGGGCGAGCATGTCGCGCTTTACGGCCTCGACCGCACCGCGCGCGGCGGCCGCGGGGCGTCGATCCGGCTGGCCGACCGGCTGTCCCACGACAAGAGCGCGAACAGCCTGCCGCCGCCCGAGCCGCTTCCCGCCCATTCCAACGTCGTGATGTTCGGCGATTTTCTCGCGCCCTTGCCCGAGATCGAGGCCACCGTGCGCGGCTTGGCGGCGCGGCGGGTCAACGGTCATCTGCTGCAGATCGTCGATCCGGCCGAGGAGACCTTGCCCTATGGCGGCCATGTCCGCTTCGAGGGCCTCGAAGCCGAAGGCGTGATCACCTTGCCGCGGGTCGAACAAAGCCGCGCCGACTACTTGACCCGGTTCCAAAGCCAGCACGAGGGCGTCGCCGCCATCGCCCGCGCCAGCGGCTGGACCTATTCCCGCCACCATACCGACCGGCCCGCGCAGACCGCGCTGCTCGCGCTTTACGGCGCGCTGTCGCCGACGATCTGACATGCTGAGCCTCGGCTCCCTCGCCTTTCTCAATCCCTGGATGCTGGCCGCGCTCGGCCTCTTGCCGGTGATCTGGTGGCTGGTACGGGTGACGCCGCCGCCGCCGCGTCATGTCGCATTCCCCGCCCTCCGGTTGATGCTCGACCTCCCGCGCCGCGAGACCACGCCCTCGCGCACGCCCTGGTGGCTGTTGGTGCTGCGGCTTGCGATCGCGGCGCTGGTGATTTTGGCGTTGGCGCATCCCCTTTTGAATCCGTCCCTGCGTCTCGCCGGCAACGGACCGGTGCTGTTGGTGGTCGACGACGGCTGGGCTTCGGCCGGCGGCTGGCAGCGGCGGCTGGATGCGCTGGCCGACCTGGCCGATCAGGCCGATCGCGCCGGGCGCCCCGTGGCGCTGCTGACCACCGCGGCGCCGGCCAGCGGCGAGGCGATCCGGGTCGGCCGGCTGCTGCGTGCCTCCGAAATCCGCGGCCAGATTCGCTCGCT
>Ga0194120_10001285_pt1 | contig 46363 bp, 44 predicted proteins | sample TA2MahCa65mmetaG_FD_148642 | JGI IMG/M metagenome (GOLD analysis project Ga0194120, IMG submission 148642) | Freshwater microbial communities from Lake Tanganyika, Tanzania - TA2015019 Mahale Deep Cast 65m | ecosystem: Environmental > Aquatic > Freshwater > Lake | place: Tanzania: Lake... | reverse complement strand
GGGGTATCACCATGAACCGGTTGGAACGCATCCAACAATCGTTGACGAAGAAATCGATCCCGCCGTTCGAGATCGGGGATACGGTGCGGGTGCACGTGAAGGTGGTGGAGGGGGAGAAGGAGCGCATTCAGATTTTTGAAGGGGCAGTGATCGCCCGAAAGGGCGGGCGCAACAGCGAGACCTTTACGGTGCGGAAGATTTCCTACGGTGTCGGCGTCGAGCGCATTTTCCCGGTGCATTCACCGATCGTGTCGCGCATCGACGTGGTCCGTCAGGGCAAGGTGCGGCGGGCCAAGCTCTACTATCTCAGGGCCAAGAAGGGCAAGACGGCCAGGGTCGGCGATCGCGACTATTCCCCGGAGGCCAAGGCCCAGAGCGAGGCAGCCCGCCCGGCCAAGCAGGCCGACGCGGCGGTGGCGGCGGCAGAGGCGGTGCCGGCCGGGTAAGGGAATGCGTCACTCGTTATTGGTTATTCGTCATTCGTGGGGGAAGGGAGCGAGTGACGATTGACAGATGACGAATCACGGAGCCAGGCGCCTGAGTGCAGCCAACCGATTTCTTTGAGACGGAGGCCCGGCGGTGCGGCTACCGGCTGGTCGCCGGCCTGGATGAAGCCGGGCGCGGCCCGCTGGCCGGCCCGGTCGTCGCGGCGGCGGTCATCTTGTCGCGCCGGTGCCTCCTCCCCGGGCTCAACGATTCGAAGCAGGTGGCCGAGCCTGACCGGGAGCGGCTCTACGAGGCCATTGCTGAGCGGGCGCTGGGCGTCGGCATCGGGCTCGCGAGCGAGCGGGAAATCGACGCGCTGAACATTCTGGAAGCGACGCGGCTCGCCATGAGCCGGGCGATCCAGGCGCTGGCTCCGCTTCCGGACTTCCTCCTCATCGACGCGGTCTCTCTTCCTTCTGTGTCTCTGCCGCAACGGGCCATCATCAAAGGCGATGGGCTGTCGGTCTCCATTGCGGCCGCCTCCATCATGGCCAAGGTCACCCGGGATCGCCTCATGCTGGACTACCATCGCCGCTACCCCCAGTATAATTTCCTGGCACACAAGGGTTACCCGACGGCGGAGCATTTGCGCCGGCTGGCGGAGCACGGCCCTTGCGACATCCATCGCCGGAGCTTCCGGCCTGTCCTTGAGACCGGCCTGGGGGGATTGCGGGAGCCGATCGGGGAATCGGTGCAATGAAGGCGACCATGAACGTCGGACGACAGGCCTTCGGCCGGGTCGGCGAGACGGAAGCGGAACGGTTCTTGCGCCGCAAGGGCTATCGGATTCTGGATCGGAACGTCCGGTCCCCTTCGGGCGAGATCGACTTGGTCGCGCAGGCGGGAGAGGTGCTGGTTTTCGTCGAGGTGAAGGCGCGACGCACCGACACCCTCGGCGGGGCCGGGCAGGCGGTGGACGGTCGCAAGCAGGCTCGGCTCATCAGGCTTGCCGCTCGGTACCTGGCCCGCCGGCGTCTGCGGCAGCCAGCCTGTCGCTTCGACGTGGTGCTCTGCACGGGCGGCACAGACAAGCCAGAGGCGATCGAGCACATCGAGAACGCCTTCGAAGTGCCGGGAGAGGACCTTCGATGGTAAACGGCTGGCCAGAGGTGAGGGGCGAGGGGCCAGGGGTGGGAGAGAAGAAGCTGCCGTTCAGTCTCCGGATTGTCCCTCCTCGCGCCGCTGGCCGCTCGCCTCTCGCCTGGACTTCGCGATGATCCAATTATTCCATGTCACCAAATACTATGACCGGCGTCCGGCGCTCTTCGATATCAATCTCCAGATCGACAAAGGCGAGTTTGTGCTGCTGATGGGGCCCAGCGGGGCCGGAAAGACGACGCTGTTGAAGCTGCTCTTCTGCGCCGAGCAGCCGGACGAAGGCCAGATCCTGGTGCAGCAGCGGAACGTGGCGCGGATCAGGCCCTGGGAGGTGCCCTATCTCCGTCGGCGGATGGGCTTCGTGTTCCAGGATTTCAGGCTGCTGCCGAAAAAGACCGTCTTTGAAAACGTGGCGCTTCCCTTGCTGGTCCAGGGCGTCTCCTCGTTCGATGCCAGGCGCAAGGTCATGGAGGTCTTGAAGGCCGCTGGCATCGACCATAAGAAAGAGAGCCGTCCCCCGCTGCTCTCTGCGGGCGAGCAGCAGCGCGTCTGCATTGCGCGAGCTATCGTGAACGGCCCGTTCGTCTTGCTGGCGGATGAGCCGACGGGCAACATGGACCCGGACCTCTCGAGCGAGATCATCGAGTTGTTCAAGACGATCAACGCGCGCGGCACCACCGTAGTGGTCGCCACCCACAATCGCCAGGTGGTGGAGCAGGTCAACCGGCGGGTCGTGACGCTGGCCCAAGGCCGGTTGGCGTCGGATGACCGGCCGGCGTCGGACGAGAGGGTGGGACAGTGAGACGGCTCGCCTACCTGATCAAGGAAGCGCTGACCAACATCCGGCTCAACCGCACGACCACGTTGATCGCCGTGGCGACCACCGCCTTCACGCTGGCCTGCTTCGGCGTGTTTCTGTTGCTGTACGTGAACCTCCGGGGCATGGTCGGCTCGCTGCAAGACGACATCAAGGTAATCGTGTACCTGCACGACAACCTGGCCCAGCAAAGTATCCTGGAGATCCAGCATAGGATTAAGGCGGAGCCGGAAGTGGCCTCGCTGGCCTATGTGTCCAAGGAGCAGGCCATGGCGGATTTCCGCACGCAGTTTCCGGCCGAGTCCCATTTGCTCCAGGGACTGGGCGAGAACCCGCTGCCGGCCTCCTTTGTGGTGACGCTGGTGCCCCGGTTCCGCTCCTCCGACGCCGTCAAGCGCTGGTCCGACCGGCTCCGCTCCGTGCCGGAAGTGGCGCAGGTCCAATACAGCCGGGACTGGATTGAAAATCTGGCGGTGGTGGTCGTCTACCTCGAGTTGGTCGCGGTCGCCGTCGGCGCCATCCTGTCGGCCGCGTCGGTGACGATCATCGCCAACACGATCCGCCTGACCCTCTACGCGCGGCGGGAGGAAATCGAGATCATGAAGCTGATCGGTGCGACGGGAGCTTTCATCAAAATCCCTTACCTGTTGGAGGGAACGGTTCTGGGAGCGCTCGGGGCGACGCTGGCCTTGATCATCCTGAAAGCCGGCTTCGAGTTTTTCAAACAGCAGCTCGGCCAGCCCGGCCGGTTTCTGGGCATCGAGTCCGGCTTCACGTTCTTCTCAAACCAGGTCTCGCTGCTGATCGTGCTGGCGGGGCTGTCGTTGGGGTTCGTCGGCAGCTTCGTCTCGCTGTTGGGGTACGGGAGGGTCAAGGTGTGAGAAGAACCAGGCGGACTCTCATCATCGCGACCGGTCTCTGGTGCCTGCTGGAAGGGGCGGGCTGGACGCCGGCGCTGGCAGGGCCGGCGCAGGCCGTGAAAGATCGGCACGATCCCATCCAGCAGAAGATCGAACAAGAGCGGAAGACCCTGGAGAAGCTCAAAGAGGAGATCGAGGCGAAAAAGAAGCACGCCGACGAGGCGGAGAAGAAGCGGGAATCCACCCTGCAGGCCATTCAGGACCTGGATGACCGATTGATGCGCAGTCGGGAAGAACGGCAGGAGATCGGCCGGCAACTGAAGCAAAAAGACCGGGAGCTCGAGGAGATCAGCGCGCAGCTCGTGGCCTTGCGTCTATACATCGTCGATCGCCGCAGCTCGATCCTGGCTCGGATGCGCGTGCAATATATGGAAGGACGGTTCGGCTATCTCAAGGCCCTGCTGGCCGCCGAAAACTACGGAGATTTTCAGCGCCGGTTCCAGTACCTTTCCGCGGTGTCCAAACGGGAGTATGATCTCATGGAAGCCTACCGCGACGATTTGGACCGGATGGTCCAGGTCGAGCGCCAGCGCGCCGAAGCCCGCGGCCGGATGCTGCTGTTCAAGCAGAGCACGGAACGGAAGCTGGAGGAAATTCAGGGATTCAAACGCCAGAAGAACCTGTTCCTGGCGAAGATCACCCAGGAAAAGGAGTTGTATGATCGGTCGGTGGCCGAATTGGAAAGGTCCGCCGCCCGCGTGGACAGCCTGCTGAAGGAGTTGGAGCAACGGAGGCGAGCCGGCCTGGCCCGCCCCAAGAAGGAAGTAGCCGGCATCCATCCCTTCAAAGGGGTGTTGCACTGGCCGGCCGAGGGCGACGTGGTGTCCTTCTTCGGGCGGCAGAAACATCCGACCTTCGACACTTATGTGCAGAAAAAAGGGATCGAGATCAGGACCGAGGAGGGGAGCGCGATCCGGGCGGTGATGCCCGGCTCGGTCGCCTTTGCGGACTGGCTGAAAGGCTACGGGTTGGTGGTGATCCTGGACCATGCGAACGGGTTTTTCTCCCTCTACGCCCATGCGTCGAAGCTCTTGACCAAGGTGGGCGACCACGTGCAGGCCGGCCAGGTCATCGGAGAGGCCGGCGATACGGGCATGACAGGGGAGAGCACGCTCTATTTCGAGTTGCGGGAGGGGGCGGAGCCGGTGGACCCGCTGGTCTGGCTGGCCAGGCGGCGGTGAATAACCTGTGGCGCCGATGTCTGTAACAATGTCGAAACATCGTCCAGGATGTTCAAAAAGACCGCCCAGCAAGGCCGTAGCAAGCGAAGGTCCGAGGCGTACTGAGGAAGTACGTTGAGGGCAGGAGCGATGCGAGAACGACGCTGGAGGACTTTTTCAACATCCTGGTGAGCTTCAAGGGAAAGGAAGAAAGACCTATGGAACAGCAAGGGTATCGCCGGTCCTGGTACCTGGGGCCGGTCGTCGTGGTGGCTCTCCTCGTCGGGGTGCTGGTCGGCAAAGGGTGGGAGCGGACCGGCCATGCAACCGAAACCTACGAGGAGCTGAAGACCTTTTCAGAAGTGCTGACCCAGGTGCAGAAGCACTACGTCGAAGAGGTCAAGCCCAAGGAGCTGGTGCATGGCGCGATCCGCGGGATGCTGTCCACACTCGACCCCCATTCGGCCTTTATGACGCCGGACATGTACAAGGAGATCCAGGTCGAGACCAAGGGGGAATTCGGCGGAGTGGGGATTCAGATCGGGATCAAGGACAATCGCCTGGCGGTGATCGCCCCGATCGAGGGGACCCCGGCGCAGAAGGCCGGCATCAAGGCAGGCGACTTCATCACCAAGGTGAATGAGGAGGCCACGAAGGATCTGACGCTCATGGATGCGGTTCAGAAAATGCGGGGGCCGAAGGGTTCCAAGGTAAGCCTGACCATCCAGCGCGACGGGGTTCAGGACCCGCTCGTCTTCACGCTTGTCCGGGACACCATCAAGATCGAGAGCGTGCGCTCCAAGGTGCTCGAAGGCAACATTGCCTATGTCCGGCTGACCCAGTTTCAGGAATCCACCGGCAAGGACCTGAGCCGTGTCCTGAAACAGTTCCGCGAACAGAAGTTGCAATCGACCGTCCTGGACTTGCGCAACAATCCGGGCGGGCTGCTGACCTCGGCGGTGGAGGTCTCGGAGCAGTTCGTGGCGCCCGGCAAGCTGATCGTCTACATCAAGGGCCGGGACGGGCGGAAGGACGAGTACCTGTCCCGCACGAAGGAGCCGCAGGAAGAATATCCGATGATCGTGCTGGTCAACGAAGGCTCCGCCAGCGCATCCGAGATCGTGGCGGGCGCGTTGCAGGACTGGGGCCGGGCCGTGGTGATCGGCACCACGACGTTCGGCAAGGGCTCCGTCCAGACGATCCTGCCGCTGGCGGACGGCTCAGGCTTGCGTCTGACCACCGCCAAGTACTACACGCCTAAGGGCCGCTCCATCCAAACGACCGGCATCACGCCCGACATCGTCGTCAAGCTGCAGCCGGCTACGGTCGCCAAGCCGGGGGACAAGGAGGCCAAAGAGGCCAAGGAAGGGGAGGGCAAGGGGGCCAAGCCCAAGGAACTGCCGGCGGTGCCCAAGACGGGGGATGAGGCGTCCAAGGGGACGGCGCCCCAGGCTGAAGGGGCCGAAGCCTCGCCGGAGGACGATCCGCAACTGCAAAAGGCAGTCGAGCTCTTGAAGACCTGGAAGATTTTCAAAGAGCTGCGCCCGTTGTGAACGGATACCTTCACAGTCCGTTCACCCTGAGCTAGTCGAAGGGTGAACATGGATGCGGTGACGGACGGAGCGGTGTGGCAGAGCCCTCGCTCCTTCGGCAAAGTCCCCTCGCGGCTCTGCCACATCGCTCCCGTTGTGTCCTCACACGCTTGACCTATGTGGTGTCTTGGACTACCATCCGCCCATTCATGCTGTAGCGGTCTCCACGTAAACCCGTACTCATCACACTCCTTCCCGCCAACGGTTTGCTCCGGAGGCTTATCATGCGTCGCTCAAACCTGGTCGGGTTGCTGCTGATCGGGCTGGCCTGGGTATTCGCCGTGCCGCAGGCCACCGCCGCGGGCGCGATGCTGTCGGGCAGGTGCTTATGGTCGGGATAGGTTGGGAGGTGCTTGGCTGCGGGATCGAGGGCGTTGTCATAGCGGAACAGGAGACTTCCGGTCACGGAGACGTACTGATAAGCGTATTTTAGCCTGATGACCGGCTCGGTCAGGCGGAGAAACTCTTTGAAGTGGAACCGGGAGCCGTCGGAGAAGGTGACACCCCCCTTCGCAAGTCCGGCTGTGGGCGGGCGGTCTTCATAGCTAAGAGAATGGGAGAGGACGTTGGGAGTCTGGAGGATATGCGTCCGAACCTTCTCCGCATACTCCGCTAGCTGCATAGTTCGAGCGAGTCGAGGCTGCGGAGGGCTTCTTCAAGGGACCGGCGGATCGCTAATTCACCTTCCAGTTCCAAGAGGGCCATTTCGTTGGCTTCCGTGCGTGCCACCGTTCCAGCAAGAACCTGATCCACCGCCACCGACAACTCGCGGGTGAGCGCCGTGATGCGCTCGTTGGTTGTGGCGAGACTGCCCCGCACCATCTTTTTCTCCATTTCAATGGCGTCCTTGACCAGCGGAGCGGCTTGTTCGGGATAAGGGGTCTTGATCTGGATCGTGGCCATCGGTCTCCACTCCTCTCAAGTTCTACGGCTTGCACTGTAGCAAAGTTCTCGAAGGTCGGCAAGCCGAAGAGCGCATCAACCTGGTTTCAGGCCGGTCCGTCCCCGACTACTGGCCAGTCGCCGGCCCGGGACCGGACCGCCGGGTTGTTTCCCGCGCGCTCTTGCCGAGCCTTCCAGAATCCGATATAGTATCCTACCTGGTGTCCTACCGTGGGGAGGTCTGCGCCATGAAAGAAAAGCTGTCGGTGACGGTGGACCAACCGCTGGTACGGTTCCTTGATTCGCTGCCGGGCCAGTCGCGATCAGAAAAGTTGGAGCGGGTGCTGCGGCGCTTTCAGGAAGTGTCGGAAGACTTGACGCTCCGGCGCGCGCTTGCCAAGCACAAGGAGCCCGAGGATGAGCAACGTGGCCACGCCGCCTTGATCGAGCTTATGGAGGAGGCGATGTGGAGGGAGGAATAAGGCGCGGCGAGATTTGGACTGTTGTACCGCCGAGGTACCCCAAACCGCGTCCGGTTCTGGTCATCAGTATCAACGCGCTGAATGAATCTGACTGGCCGGAAATCCTGATTGTTCCGCTCACCTCCGTTCCTGGCCCACTCCGTGTTTGCCTTCCAGAAGAACCGGAACAGACCGGCTTGCGAACCACCAGCTACGCCAAGTGCGAATCGGTTGGTCCTCTGTATAAGTCCCGTCTCAAGAAGCGAATCGGTTCGCTGCCTCCAGAGGCCTGGGCTTCGATTGAAGCCGGTGTCCGGCGAGTTCTTGGACTTCGGTTGTGATAAGGACTATGATCCGGCTGCTCGCTTCGCCTGGATTGCGACCAACAGGTCTTCTTCCGAGGCCGTCATGCCGGGCAGGGTGCGGAGCAGGTGTGTGCGGACCAGGGCTTCCAGGTCGTCCAGCGTTCGGATGCCGAGCTTGAAGTAGAGATGCTGGACGACCGCTTCTGAGAGACCGGGCAGGGTCGTCCAAGCTTCAATTTCAGGGGGCAACGGGCTCTTGAGTTCCTCGTAGGCTTGGATGGTCCCGGTCTTGAGGAATTCCACGATCTTGGCCGACAGGTCCCGGCCGATGCCGGGAATGTCCTGAAGTGCACCTCGCTCGGCGACCGCCCGGATATCCTCTTCTAAATTGACCAGCGACTCCGCGGCGCGCCGGTAGGCTCTGACTCGATGGGGATTCTCCCGTCGTGCGGCCAGTTTGTCCGAGATCGAGAGGAACAGTTGTGCCAGAGCTCTGTTTGTGTCCGTCATCTGATGTAAGTTTCCCCTGCCGGCCGGTTTCTTGATTATGGCAGCTTGTCCGGGGGCTGGCTAGGGCTCCGTGCAAACGGGTGCGGCGCGTACGGGGAAGCGGCTTCGTTGACAAGGGATTCTATCGTCCCGTAGGATTGCTCTCAAGAATTGTGAGATTGGCTCATTGACGATTGAATCATTGAGGCATTGACGATTCCGAAGAATTGACGATCGATTCATTTTAAGATTCGTTCAATCGTCAATCACTCAATCCAACAATCGTAAATTCTGAAGACAATCGTCAATGACACACTGATGCAATGAATCAATTCTGCCAGATTCAGGTCAATGGCGAAGCGCGCACGGCCAGGTCCGGCATCACGGTGGCGGACCTCTTGCGTGAGATCGAGGTGAAGCCGGACCGAGTGGCGGTCGAATTAAATTTAGAAATCCTGGACCGGCAGGAATTCGATCGGCGCAATCTGAGCGAGGGAGACCGAATCGAGATCATCAGTTTCATCGGAGGAGGAAGCCGAGAGCTTTCAGTTATCAGCAGTCAGTTTTCAGCCAGGGGAAGAAAGAATAGTTTCAGCTGATCGCTGAAGGCTGACGGCTGACAGCTTCTTTTAGGGAGTCAACCATGCAAGACGAACGGCTGATCATCGCGGGGCGGGAGTTCAGGTCCCGCCTGTGGGTCGGAACCGGCAAATACAAGGATTTCGTGGAGACCCAAAAGGCCATCGAGGCGTCCGGCGCCGATGTGGTGACGGTGGCGGTGCGACGGGTGAACATCACCGACCGCTCGAAGGAGAATCTCCTCGACTACCTCGATCCGAAAAAATATACGATCCTTCCCAATACCGCCGGGTGCTACACGGTGGAGGATGCCGTGCGCTACGCGCGGCTGGGCCGCGCCGCCGGCGTGTCCGATCTTGTGAAGCTGGAGGTGATCGGCGATGAGCGGACGCTCTTTCCGGACACGGCCGGGCTGATCGAGGCGGCCAAGATCCTGATCAAGGAAGGGTTCATCGTGTTACCCTACACGAACGACGACCCGGTGGTGGCCAAGAAGCTCGTGGACATCGGCTGTCCGGCCGTGATGCCGTTGGCTGCCCCCATCGGCTCCGGGCTGGGCATCCGCAACCCGTACAACCTCAAGATCATCCTGGAAACGGTCAAGGTGCCGGTGATCGTGGACGCCGGGGTGGGAACCGCCTCCGACGCGGCGCTCGCGATGGAATACGGGGCCGACGCGGTGTTGATGAATACCGCCATTGCGGGCGCGAAGGACCCGATCGCGATGGCCGAAGCCATGAAGTACGCGGTGGAGGCGGGGCGGTTGGCGTTCAAAGCGGGGCGGATTCCCCGGAAGCTCTACGCCACCGCCAGCAGCCCGATCGAAGGGATGCTGTAAAAAGCCGTGAGGCGTAAAGCGTGAGGGGTGAGGTGGTGACTGAAAGATCGGGTTTTCGCCTAACGCCTAACGCCTCACGCCTCACGTCTGCGTATGTCCCGCGTTGACTTTTCCCTCTACCTCGTCACCGATCGCCACCAGACCGGAGGGCGGCCGCTGCTCCCGCTCCTACGGGACGCCCTGGGAGCGGGGCTGCGAGCAGTCCAGCTCCGTGAGCGGGATCTGTTAACCCGTCCCCTGCTGGTGCTGGCCGAGGAGGTCCTCCGCCTCACGCATGAACACAAGGCCCTGTTGCTGATCAATGATCGGGTGGACGTTGTGCTGGCGGTTGAGGCGGACGGCGTGCACCTCCGGTCCGACAGCCTTCCGGTGGCGGTCGCGAGGCGGCTGCTCGGTCCTCATCGAGTGATCGGGGTTTCCGCCCATTCGGTGGACGAGGTCGTGAGGGCCGAGGCCGACGGCGCCGACTTTGCGGTGCTGGGGCCGGTCTATGAAACCCGGTCGAAGCAGGTCTACGGGCAGCCGATCGGTCTCCGTCCGATCGAAGAAGCTTCACGGCGCTGCCGCCTGCCGGTGCTGGCCATCGGCGGCATCACGGTTGCGCGGAGCGGCGAAGTCCGGCGGGCCGGCGCCTCGGGCGTAGCGGTGATCTCGGCGATCCTGTCGGCCGCGGATGTGCCGGCGGCGACCCTGCAACTGCTGGGGACAAACGCACGACTGGGTGAGCGCGCCACGCAAATGCCTTGACTGACGTGCGCTTCTGCGATTCAATAGTAAGCCTGAGAGTTGACCCTCCTGGGAAGCCGGTGATAGAATTCGAGCAGGCTTGGGCTCCCGGTTCCTTTGAGACGACCGTGTAGTCAGGAGCATGAGGTCATGGCCGAGTCAAAAAGGAGCCCTGGGCGGCTCAGCACCCTTCGTGACTCCGTCAAGAAGCTCACCGAACGGCTCTCGGATGGAGAATCACCCCCTGTGAGAAAAAACGACGAGTACCTCCGCGAGTCGGAAAAGCTGCGCATCCAGATCCAGGCCATGGAGGAGGAGTTGCGTCAACTCCACCACTCGCGCTACCAGTTGGAGCAGGCACACAAGCAGAACGAGAAGCTGACCGCGACCCTCCAGGCGGCCAAGGCGCAGATCGAAGCGTTGCGCGCGGAAGTGGACAAGCTCACCGCACCCCCCTCGACCTACGCGATCTTCTCCAGCCTCAACACCGATGCGACGGCGAACGTCTACGTCTCGGGCCGCAAGATGAAAGTCAATATCCACCCTTCGATCAAAGCCAAGGAGCTGCGCAAGGGGCAGGAAGTGATCCTCAACGAGGCGTTCAACGTCATCGAGTCCCGCGGGTTCGATGGGCAGGGGGAAGTGGTGCGCTTGAAGGACCTGCTCGAGGGGCGGCGGGCACTGGTCACGCTGCACTTCGATGAAGAGAAAGTTGCAGAGCTCGGCGAGCCCTTGCTCGTAGAGCGGCTCAGCGTCGGGGACAATCTGCTCTATGATCCCCGATCCGGCTATGTCATCGAGAAGCTGCCGAAGTCCGAGGCCGAGGAGCTGGTCCTGGAGGAAGTGCCGGATGTCAGCTACGAACACATCGGCGGACTGGCCAAGGAGATCGAGCAAGTCCGCGACGCCGTCGAGCTGCCGTTCCTGCACCCGCAGTTGTTCGCGGAGCACAAGCTGAGCCCGCCCAAGGGCGTGCTGCTCTACGGCCCGCCGGGCTGCGGCAAGACTTTGATCGCCAAGGCGGTGGCCAACTCGATCGCCAAGAAACTCGGCCACCTGACCGGCAAGCAGGTCCGCAGCTTCTTCCTCCACGTCAAGGGGCCCGAGCTGCTGAACAAGTACGTGGGGGAGTCCGAGCGGCAGGTCCGCGAGGTGTTCAAGAAGGCCAAGGAGCGCGCGGCGGACGGCAATCCGGTCATCGTATTCTTCGACGAGATGGACGCGCTGTTCCGGACCCGCGGCAGCGGCATCTCGTCCGACGTCGAGTCTACGATCGTCCCGCAATTCCTGTCCGAGATCGACGGGGTGGAACGGCTCCGCAACGTCATCGTGATCGGGGCCAGCAACCGGCAGGACCTGATCGACCCGGCCGTGCTCCGCACCGGCCGCTTGGACATCAAGATCAAGATCTCGCGTCCCGACATGACGGCCGCGCGGGAAATTTTCTCCAAGTACGTGACCACGGATCTCCCCTTCGCTGCGGAAGAGCTCGAACGTCACGGCGGGGACCGCGACGCGCTCGTGGACCGGCTCGTCGGCATGACCGTCGAGGCCATGTACGCGATGAGTGACGAGAATAAGTTTCTGGAGGTCACCTACGCGAGCGGCGAAAAGGAAACGCTCTACTTCAAGGATTTCTCCAGCGGCGCCTTGATCGACGGTGTCGTGTCGCGGGCTAAGAAGTTCGCGATCAAGCGGGTGATCGCGACCCAGGAGCGGGGCCTCAAGGCGGACGACCTGCTGCGCGCGATCAGGGAGGAATTCAAGGAGCACGAAGATCTGCCGAACACCACGAATCCGGACGACTGGGCCAAGATCGCCGGGAAGAAGGGCGAGAAGATCGTCCACGTCCGGACCATCACAGCCGGCTCCAGCGAATCCAGACGGATCGAAACGATCAGCACCGGGCATTACTTCTGAACGCCGAGTAAGGGGGCTGGAGCGATGCTGCTCACGCGAGTTTTGGGGACAGAAATCGAATTTGGCATTGCGGCGCGCGATGCGGACGCCCTCGATCCGGTCTCCAATTCCATCCAACTGATCGGGCACTATCCCGGCCTCCCGGCTCCCCAGGCCATCTGGGACTACGAGAACGAGAACCCGCTGTTGGATGTCCGGGGATTCGAGGTCGAAGGCGAGCGCGAGCGGCCAGGCCCCGACTACAACCGGCTCCTCAACAAGCTCCTCTCCAACGGCGGCCGCCTCTACGTGGACGGCGCGCATCCTGAATATTCCACGCCGGAATGCACGAACGCCCGCGAGCTCGTGGCATTTGAGCGGGCCGGCGAGCGGATCATGGCCGCGTGTCTGCGCGCTCTGGCCACGGCGCGGGGCGGGGATAAATTCCTCCTCTACAAGAACAATTCGGACGGCAAGGGGAACAGCTACGGGTACCATGAAAACTATCTGATCGCCCGTTCGGTTTCCTTCGACCGGATCGTGCAGGTGTTGGTGCCGTTTCTGGTGACCCGGCAGATCTATGCGGGAGCCGGCAAGGTGGGGGCGGAAAATCAGACGCGTCCAGCGGAATATCAGATCTCCCAGCGCGCGGACTTCTTCGAATGCCTCGTTGATCTGAACACGATGATCAAGCGGCCGATCATCAACACCAGGGATGAGCCGCATGCCGACCCGGCGAAGTACCGCCGGCTGCACGTCATCGTGGGCGATACGAACATGGCCGAGTTGTCCACGTATTTGAAGGTGGGGACCCTGGCAATCGTGCTGGAGATGATCGAGGCCGGCGTGGACTTTCCCAGGCTGGACCTGGAGGATCCGGTGCGGGCGATCAAGGACGTCTCCCGCGATCTGGACATGAAGGCCACGCTGAAGCTGTTTGACGGGCGCGTGACATCCGCCATCGGCATCCAACGCGCCTACCTCAAGACCGCCATGGACTACTTCGCCTGTCACGAGTTGACGCAGGTCACCAAGGATGTCCTGGTGCGGTGGGAAGAGGTGCTGGACAAGCTGGAGCGGGATCCGATGCTGCTGGTCCGGGAGCTGGATTGGGTCGCCAAGCGCCAGATGATCCAGTCGTATATGGACCGAAAGGGATGCGGCTGGAATGATTCCCGCGTGCTGTTGCTGGATCTGCAGTATCATGATGTCCGCCCCGACAAGGGGCTGTTCTACACGCTGGAGCGCAGCAACCTGATCGACCGGCTGGTCCAGGACGTCGAGATTCTCAGGGCCGAGCAGAACCCCCCGACCGGGACGCGCGCGTTCTTCCGGGGCCACTGCCTCAAGAAGTTTCCCCGGCAGGTGTACGCGGGAAGCTGGACGTCGATCCTGTTGGACGTCGGCAACACCACGATCAAAAAGATTCCGTTGATGGAGCCGTTGAGAGGAACCGAGTCCCTCACGCGCGAGCTGCTGGAGGGGTCCGACTCGGCGGAGTCGCTGCTTGCCAAGTTGACTGCCTGATTCGCTTTAGCCATCCATGCCGCCCGCTTCTCCGCCGATGCGTGGCGGGTCCTCACGGGCAGAGAGCGGACTGAAGGAGAGACAAGAGGTGCCGCTGTTTCCTGACGACTACGGATCGAGCTTCTTCGACTACCTGGCTCATCAACGCCCGGATCTCGTGCCGACCGCCCGAGGCTGGGCATCGGCTCCCTCGTCGCCGCTTGAGGAAGGCCGGGGCTCCCAGGTCCCGCCCGTAGCCCATGGCACCACGGTCCTGGCGATCAAATTCCAGGGCGGCGTCCTGATCGCGGGGGATCGGCGCGCGACCGAGGGTTACCAGATCGCCGGCCGGCGGATGGAGAAAGTCTTCAAGGTTGATGCGCATTCGGCCATGGCCATCGCCGGGGCTGCCGGGCCCTGCATCGAGATGGCCAAGCTCTTCCAGACCGAAATGGAGCATTACGAGAAGCTGGAAGGGATCCAGCTCTCCTGTGAAGGCAAGGCCAACAAGCTCGGCCAGATGGTCAAGGCCAACCTCCCGATGGTGCTTCAGGGGTTGGTCGTTCTGCCGATCTATGTCGGCTACGACCTGAAGCGGGCCGAGGGGCGCATTTTCAAGTACGACATCACGGGCGGCCGCTACGAGGAGTCCGACTACCATGCGATCGGCTCCGGCGGCAAGGACGCGCGGACAACGATGAAAGAGCATTTCCGCAAGGATCTGTCGGAGGACGAGACGCTCCGGATCGCCCTGCTCGCGCTCTACAACGCGGCTGAAGAGGATATCGGCACCGGCGGGCCGGACCTCGTGCGGGGCATCTATCCGACGGCCAAGCTGGTCGGAGCGTCGGGCATCGCGGATGTCGAGGACCAGCGCATCGGGTCGGTCTACGCGGCTCTGATCAACGAGCGGCGGAACGGAGACTAGCCATGCCGTTGCCCTACTACGTCTCTCCCGAGCAGATGATGCAGGACAAGGCGGAGTATGCCAAGAAGGGCATCGCCAAGGGCCGGTCCATCATCGCCATGGAATACGAGCACGGTGTCTTGCTGGTCGCGGACAACCCGAGCGCCTCCCTTTACAAGATTTCCGAGATCTACGACAGCATCGCCTTCTCCGGAGCCGGCAAGTACAGTGAGTTCGAGAACCTGCGCAAGGCCGGCATCCGGCACGCCGACCTGAAAGGGTTCATGTACAGCCGCGAAGACGTCACGGCCCGCTCCCTGGCCAACGGCTATTCCCAGAGTTTGGGGACGATTTTCAGTCAGGAAATCAAGCCGCTGGAAGTGGAGATCCTGGTCGCACAGGTTGGCATATCGGAGCACCCGAACGAGATGTACCGCATCTCGTTCGATGGCAGTATCTTCGACGAGCGCGGTTTTGCCGCAATCGGCGGCCGCTCCGAGGCGATTCAGGTCTTTCTCAAGGAGCGTTACAAGAACGGCCTGCCGATTCTGAAAGACGCTCTGTCCCTCTGCATCGCGGCGCTGGAGAGTGTCACGAACCAGAAGCTTCCCCTCGAGGGGCTCGAAATTGCGACACTGGATCGCACCCGCGCCGGCCGCAAATTCCGCCGCATTCCGCCTACCGAATCTCGCCAGATCCTCGCCTGATCGTCGTTCAAGTCGGAAAGTCTCTAAAGTCCGAAAGTCTTACAGTCAAAAGTCCTGAGACTTGATGACTTTCAGACTTTATGACTTGATGACGCTTGGCTCCCTCAAAACTGCGAAAAGTTGAAGAACCGCGCGCGCGGGTGTATGCTGAAGATGTCCGACAACCACCAGCCATCGTATCCGCATGCACCAACGTATCTTCGGCCTTGAGAACGAGTACGGGTTGATTTTTTCTCCGAACGGGCGGATCTATCTCCCGATGGAGAAGGTGCTCGGCTATATCTTCGAGGGGCTGATTCCCAACAGTTGGCCCTCCAATGCCTTTCTGGTCAACGGGGCTCGCTTTTACCAGGACACGGGCTGCCATCCGGAATACTCGACGCCTGAGTGCGACAACATCATGGACTTGGTTGTCCACGACAAGGCCGGCGAGCGTCTGTTGGAGGCCTGTCTGCCGGCGGCTGAGGAGCGGCTCAGGGAGGAGGGGCTCTCGGGAGAAATCTACATCTTCAAGAACAATACGGACTCGCTGGGGAATACCTACGGGTGCCACGAAAACTACCTGATGCGGCGGGACGTGGACTTCTGGAAAGTGACCGAGCAGCTCATCCCGTTCTTTGTGACCCGCCAGGTCTATTCCGGCTCCGGGAAGGTGCTGAAGGTCTCGGGAAAACCCCAGTACTTCATCTCGCAGCGGGCCCAGCACATCCACGAGAAGACCTCGTCCTCGACCACGTCGTCGCGGAGCATTATCAACACCAGAGACGAGCCCCACGCAGACGCGGAGAAGTACCGACGGCTCCATATCATCGTCGGCGATTCCAACATGTCGGAATACGCCACGTATCTCAAGGTAGGGGTCGCGGCGCTGGTCCTGTCCATGATCGAGGACGGCTACACCGTGACGGGGATGGAGCTGGAAGATCCGGTGAAGGCCATCCGCGAGATCTCGCGCGATCCCACGCTCAAGAAAAAGGTCAAGCTGGACGATGGCCGACAGATGAGCGCGATCGAGATCCAGCGGGCCTATTGGGAGCGGGCGCAGGAGTACCTGGAAACCAGGGTGCATGATCCGATCATGGATGACGTGCTGGCCAAGTGGGCGTATGTGCTGGACCGGCTGGAGGATGAGCCGATGCAGCTCCACCGCGAGGTCGATTGGGTGAGCAAGAAGCTGCTCATCCAGTCGTTCGTGGACAAAAAGGGCTGTGGATGGGACGATCCCAGGGTGTTTTTGATGGACCTCCAGTACCACGATGTGAAGCGTGCGCGCGGACTCTACTACCTGCTGGAATCCCGCAGCATGACGGAACGGATCGTGGGCGAAGAGGCCGTGGAGCGGGCCATGTCCGTGCCGCCGCAAACCACTCGGGCCAAGGTGCGGGGCGACTTTATCCGGTTCGCCCGTGCGAAAAACCGATCCTACACAGTCGACTGGACCTATCTGAAGCTCAACGGGTACTGGGAAGAAACGATCCTGTGCATGGATCCCTTCAGCGCGGTCAACCGTCGAGTGGAAGAGCTCGTGTCGCAGGTCTCCGGGTTGCGGTTCTACCGGTGACGGGTGAGGGGGGCTCCGTCGTGTCACGCAAGAAGAACCGATCGGATGTGCGCGCGATCTTTGCCGTCGTGCTCCTGGCGAGTGTATTTCCGGTCGGGCCGCTGCCCGGCTCCCCCCGTGACCTCCGCGGGACGGACGGCCAATACAGCGGCAAGCAGGGCCAGGTGCTGGTGGTGAAGGTGCCGGTCTCTGGAGAGCCGCGCGAGGTGGTCGGTCGATTCCTGGGACGGCTCGTGCTGTTCTTTCCTGCCCGCTCCGAATATGTTGGCTTGCTGGGCATCGACATGCAGGATGTCCCGGGTACGCACGAGCTGGCGGTGGACGTGGCTTCTCCGGAAGGGCCGAAGAAGCTCAGCTACAACGTGCTGGTGATGAAGGAGAAATATCCGGTCCAGCGTCTGACGCTGCCCAAGGACCAGGTGGATCTGGATGATGAGAGCTTGGTGCGTGTCAAGGCTGAGCAGGAGCAGGTGCGGACGGTGCTCGATGTGGTTTCCAAGGGCCGGTTTTGGCAAGGTCGCTTCATCGAGCCGGTGAGCGGAGCCGTCAGCGGGGCCTTCGGCCGCGTCCGGATCATCAACGGCCAGTCTCGGAGCCCTCACAATGGCGAGGACATTGCCGCTCCTCTGGGCGCCGAGGTGATGGCCATGAACGACGGGGTTGCCCGCTTGACCGTGGACCATTTCTTTTCCGGCAAGGGGGTGTTCGTGGACCACGGGCTCGGGCTCTATTCCATGTATTTCCACCTGTCTGAAATTACGGTGGAAGACGGGGCCTCGGTCAAGCGCGGGCAGGTGATCGGGAAAGTCGGCGCCTCGGGTCGGGCGACCGGCCCGCACCTCCATTGGGGCGTGCGTCTCAACGGAGCCAGGGTGAATCCCTATTCTCTGATCGGGCTCTCTCTCGACGGCCTGACGGCTGCGACACCCTAACGGCGCAACGCCTTGGCGGCTCGTTTGCCGATCGGAACCGGAAGAGGGCATGGCGACTCATCTGTAAGGAGTGCAATAAGATGGTTAGTTTGAATGGTGCGACCTGCCCGAAAGGGCGGCGGGTCTGCATGGTCTCTGTGCGCGGAGTCGCAGTGTTGCTCGGGTGGCTTGTGGCCGGCGGTTGTGCGACCACGGTCCCGAGCAAGTTCGTCCAGCAGGCGCAGCCTGGTGTGACGCTGACTTCGCTCAAGGCCAGCCCCGATAAGTACATGGGCAAGGTGGTGATCTTGGGCGGAGTGATCGTCGACAAGAAAGAGGACAGAGGGCGCATCTGGCTCAAGGTCAAGAACCGGCCGCTGGATAGTGACTATGTTCCCCGTATACCTACGTCGAGCGATGACTCGGAAGCGGGACACTACTGGGTGATGGTCAGCCAGCAAGGGCTGCCCCCATCCCACAAGAACTGGGCCAGAATGACGGTGGTGGGGCGAGTCACCGGGGACAAGCCCGCACAGGCCACGACGGCGGAACCGATCCTGGCCGCTCTGTACCTGCGCGGGTGGGGCAGTGACTGGGGCGGCTATGGCCAGCGCGATGAGACGTGGGAAGACAATCAGGCCGCCAGTTATATCACGGCTGACCCGAAGTCCCCCAAGCAGTTTTGAAGATCGATGCGTCCCTGGTGCCCGTAGAGACTGAGGATAAGGGCCGTTCCGCAATAGGGGGAACCACAATGGGGAGTCGCTCTATGTCTTTATTCTTCTCCGTCCACCGGTTTGTCTTTCTGGCCGGGTTGTTCGTTACAGGTGGCTGTGCCTGGACCAACACGGTCCCGGCCAAGTTCGTTCAGCAAGCGGAACCGGGCGTCACGCTGACGGCGATGGCCGGCCGCCCGGATGCCTACAAAGGCAAGGTGGTGATCTTGGGAGGCGTCATTGTGGAAGAAAAGCGGGCCGACGGCCGTGTCTGGTTCTGGGTGAAGAACCGCCCGCTCGATGCTGACTATGAGCCACATCGCGATGCGTCACGCACCGCCTCAGAATCCGGCCACTACTGGATCGTGGTTGATCCTCAGGGGCTGCCCCAGGGCTATCGAAGTTGGGCGCGGCTGACCGTAGTTGGGCGAGTCTCCACCGTGCCGATTCCTCGGTTTGACGCGCCGCCGAACGGCAGGAAGGGGTCGGAGCCGGTCCTGGGGGCGATGTATATGCGCGGGTGGAGCTATGGGGAAAGGCTTGATAACGTCTGGGAAGCCAACCAGGACCCGAACTATCTTGCTCCAAATCCCGTGAGTGAGCTCAGACAAGGCTCGCAAGGTCTGGATACGAAGTAGCGTTCCCTCCTGAGGGCGAGCGCAGGCTGTTGTCTCTCGCTGACAACGTGCTCTCTCAAGCCGACCCGACTGCCTGAGTCAGACGTTCGTCTTGATGCTGTGACCGTCTGAGTTGAGGACCTTCTCGGCCGCGCGGGCCAACTCTGCGTCGGCGCCGTGGTCCTTGGCAAAGATGCGGAACTGGACGATCCGCGCCGGCAGGTAGTCGAAGAATTCCTTCAAAGCCTCTTTCGAGACCTGGCCCGTGGCAGGATCGTACACGTAGATCTGGAACTCTCCCATGTTGAGCAGGTTGATGGGGCGGGGATCCTGGTTGGCCATGTCCACCCGGAAGTCCAGGTGTTTCAGGCTCCGCGGCAGGGCCTGCCGGATGCGGTCCTCGATCGTGTGCCGGTCCATGAAGGTACGTCCTCGCTCGTCTCCCCGCGTGGGCAGGACCGCGTTGTAGGCCATCTTCCACTTGACGTCCCTCCCGAGGATGCGGGCCCATTCCAGACCGAGCGCCCGCTTCTTCTTGCTCTTGTCCTGCGGCCAGCGCCGGACCGCTTCCATGAGGGACCAGTCGGTGAGGTGCGCATAGTCGTCCATCCGGTCCAGCGGGTTCTGCGGAAAGAGGTAGGCCATCGTGTCGTGGAAAATTTCCCGCAGGTGAATGTCGATGGCCCTGGTGGTCCGGTGGTAGTACACGTTGGAGTAGAGATAGAGCCTGGTGGTCAGGAACATTTGCAGCGCGGGGAGGCCGGTGCGGTGAATCGTCAGGCCCTTCTCGGTGATCAGGGTGTAGTGGATCAGCCGGGTGAGGTCCACGGGGCCCACCGCTACGCCGCACATGTAGGAGTCCCGCAACACGTAATCCAGGTTGTCCGCGGTGTAGGTGCCGCCGATCACCGGCTGCAGGAACGCCAGCCACTTGGGGTGGCGAGAGCTGTCTTTCTCCGGATCTTTCAAGATCAGAAACGCGATGTGCTCCGGGTCAAGTTGTTCGCCGGGTAGAAAGGGGCCGGAGGGGCTTCGGCGGATTTTGCGGATGATCTTGCCCAGGTGCTCGCGGATGATGACCTGTCCGATCCGTTCGTGGGTCAGGCCGAACTGCTCTAGGAAATTTTCGTCGAAGAAGTGGCAGAACGGACCGTGGCCGATATCATGCACCAGTGCCGTAACGCGGAGCAGCTCTTCGATATAGTGGAGGGACGGCAAGTCCGGCAAGACCTTGACCAGCGAGGGGTACAGGTGGTGTGCGAAGCGGCCGGCCACGTGCATGACGCCCAATGAATGCTGGAACCGGCTGTGCTCCGCCGACGGATAGACCCAGCGGGCGCTTTGCAACTGGTAGATGTAGCGGAGGCGCTGGACCCAGGGGGAATCGATGAGGTCCTTTTCGGTGCGTTCGGAAGGATCGGGGGTCGCATACGGGACCGTGAAGGAAATGTACTCGTGAATCGGGTCGGCGATCAGCGCCGATCCGTCATAGGGAGCGCTGGAGTCCAGATGCCGGGTTTTCATGAACGGCGGTCCTGAGTCATCTTAGCCCAGACCGGTTCCCGGTGGCAATGGCTCCTCCGCCGGATGGCTGAGGCGTTTGCGATATTTGGAGATCACCAAGTAGGCGGCCGGATAGCCGAGCATGGCCCCCAGCGAGCTGAGGACTATCCCGCCGACAAGAAACGGGATCGCGTAAGGCAGAATCTGATCATAGATCGACGTGAAGCTCAGATCGTTCCAGCTTAGCGGCGGGGCCTCGGGCATGCCCATGAGCCGAAGCCCCGTCCACAGGGTTGCGCCCAGGATCGGCACGATCGTCCAGGGATTATTGATAAATGCGCCGGCCAGGATGGCCAGCAGGTTCAACCGGAAAGCCCAGCTGCAGAAGAGCACCAGCAGCGTGTGGGGGTAAATCGGCGAGAAGGCAATGAAGACCCCGGCGGCAAAGGCCAGGGCCGTCCGGTGCGGGGATTCCCGAAGGTGGAGAAGCTGGATCAGTTGTGCGCGGATCCGGTCAATCGACAGCATGCGTCCTGTTACAAGGAGATCGGCCTCTCCTGAAAATGTTGATAGCTGGTGATCGCGAGTCGTCGCCAGGATCCCTTTTCATTCCGCAGGCGGAGCCCGAAGGCTTTTGGTCGGATGGTGCCGATGCAGGAAACAGCGCAGCCCAGACGGGCCCCCAATCGTTCCAGTCGCGCGCGGCTTCGGGGCGGCACCGTAAAGAGGAGTTCATAGTCTTCCCCCCCGGCCAAGGCCAGGCGGATCGGGTCGGTCCGGCTGGCGATCGCATAGGCCCGGCACGCGCGCGAGAGGGGTAGGGTATCGGAGTGAATTTCTGCGCCGACTCCGCTCAGCGTGCAGAGATGAGCCAGGTCTCCCGACAAACCGTCCGAGAGGTCGATCGCGGCCGTGGCCAGGCCGTGAGAGGCCAGCAGCCGCCCAGCCGTGATCCTCGGTGTCGGGTGCAGGTGTCGGTCGATGAGATGACGTGCATAGGGCTGTGCCTGTCCTTTGGCTGTGAGTAAGTGCAAGCCTGCCCGCGAGTCTCCCAGGGTGCCCGTGACGTAGAGGAGGTCGCCGACCTTTGCTCCGTCCCTTGTCAGGACCTCCTTGGGCGGTACGAGGCCCGTCAGCGTGATGCTGATGAACAGGCCTCGTTGAGATGCCGAGGTATCCCCTCCGATCAGTTCAACCCCGTGAGGCCGGCAGGCCGTCATCACTCCTCGGTAGAGGCGTAGGATGTCGGATGCGGCATACCCGGTCGGGATGGCCAGCGAGACCAGCAGATGTTGGGGGGTCCCGCCCATGGCGGCGATGTCGCTTAGGTTGGCCGCAGCCGCCTTATAGCCGATGTCCTCGAATGTGGCGGTGGCAAGGTCGAAGTGGATGCCCTCGGCCAAGAGGTCGGTGGTGAGCAACAACAGGTATCCGGGCGATGGGCGAACGATCGCGGCATCATCGCCGATGCCGCGGAGCACCGACCGGCCGGTCCGACCGAACCGGCGGCTGAGGGCCGCGATGAGCGCAAACTCCTTGAGAGGCTTGGTTGAGGAGCCTGCCCTGAGCCGGGGACCCGTTGCTCCGGGGAACCCGTTGCTCCTCTCGATGCAACGGGTCGAGGCAACGGGTGATGAAGGGCCGGAAGCGCGAAGGGCCATCTTAACCCGCATTATTCATGACGGTTCGTCGCGAAATCGCGGAGCCGCGTGACGAGACGGGCGCGTGGAGCCGCGAGGGAGGGAGACATACTTGAACAGTATGTTGACCGACCGAACGGCGAGCCCGTCTGCTTGGCCGCTGGAAACCGCGGCCAAGCTTGTCGCAGCAGCGGAACCACGATTGCAGCAGAAGCGCTCATGAATAATGCGGGTTAAACAGCCGGCGCCAGAGGGCGAGATCGGCTTCCCCGCTTCCTGGGCAGGGTCCGGCTCGATTTTCGTCTCGCCCTGGGCCGATCTGTGGGAGCCCTCCCGTTCACCCGTACCTGTTTCGGGGGAGAAGACCGCCGTAAGGCCGCCTTGATGACATCATCCATCGTCTCGGCAAAGACGAACTTGATGCCGCGCAGCAGGTGTTTGGGGATTTCCTCCAGGTCCTTTTCGTTGCGCGTCGGCAGGATCACGGTGGACAGCTTCGCCCGCTTGGCGGCGAGGATTTTTTCCTTGAGCCCGCCGATGGGAAGGACGCGCCCGCGGAGCGTGACCTCGCCCGTCATGGCGACATCGCGCCGGACCGGAATATTGGACAAGAGAGACGCCAGCGCCGTCGCCATCGTGATGCCTGCCGAGGGGCCGTCCTTGGGAATGGCGCCCGCTGGCACGTGGATGTGGATGTCGGTCTTCGAGAAGATGTCCGGGTTGATGCCCAGGAGCGTTTCTCTCGATCGCACATAGCTCAACGCGGCCTGGGCTGATTCTTTCATCACGTCGCCCAAGTGACCCGTGAGGGTCAGTTGTCCCTTGCCCTTCATCGAGGTGGCCTCGATGTAGAGCACGTCGCCGCCGGTCTCGGTCCAGGCCAGACCGGTGCCCACGCCGATCTCGTCTTTTTCCTGCTCCGCCTCAGGCTGAAACTTCGTGACGCCCAGGTACTTATTCAGGTTGGTTGGGGTGATCGTGTAGCACTGGACCTTCCCCTCCGCGACTTTCTTGGCGACCTTCCGCATGACGTTGGCGATCTCGCGCTCAAGATTCCGGACCCCCGCCTCCCGCGTATAGTGGGACACAATCTGGTGTAAGGCCGGCGTGGCAATCTGGATGTGCTCTTCGGTGATCCCATGCTCCTTGAGCTGGCGCGGGATCAGGTACTTCTGGGCGATCCCCAGTTTTTCCTCTTCCGTGTAGCCGGGGATTTCAATGATCTCCATCCGATCTCGGAGGGCCGAAAGGATCGGGTCCATGAGGTTGGCGGTCGTGATGAACATGACCTCGCTGAGGTCGAAGGGCACGCCAAGATAGTGGTCGCTGAAGGCGTGGTTCTGCTCCGGATCCAGCACCTCCAGCAGGGCGGCGGAGGGGTCTCCCCGGAAGTCCATGCCCACCTTGTCCACCTCATCCATCATGAAGACGGGGTTGCTCGTACCGGCCTGCTTGATGCCCTGGATGATGCGTCCCGGCAGGGCGCCGACGTAGGTGCGGCGGTGGCCCCTGATCTCCGCTTCGTCGCGCACTCCCCCGAGGCTGATGCGGACGAACTCCCGGCCCAGCGCCCGCGCAATGGACTTGCCGAGTGAGGTCTTGCCGACGCCGGGAGGGCCGACGAAACAAAGGATGGGTCCCTTCATCTTATCCTTGAGCTTCCGCACGGCCAGGTATTCAAGGATTCGCTCTTTGACCTTTTCCAGGTCATAGTGGTCCTCGTCCAGCACCTTGGCCGCGGCCTTGATGTCCAAATTGTCCTTGGACTTCTTGCTCCAGGGCAGCTCCACCATCCATTCCAGGTAGGTTCGGACCGTCGCCGACTCGGCTGTGTCCGGGTGCATCTTTTCCAGTCGCTTGAGCTGCTTCTCGCATTCCTTGAACACCTTTTCGGACATCTTCGCGTCTTTGATGCGTTTGCGGAACTCGGCGACCTCTTCAGCCCGCTCATCCAGCTCGCCCAGCTCTTTCTGAATGGCCTTGAGCTGCTCGCGGAGGAAGTACTCGCGCTGCGTCTTGTCCATCTCGCCTTTGGCCTGGGCCTGGATCTTTTGCTGCATGGACAGGACTTCGACTTCCTTGGACAGGATCTCGCTGACCCGCCGGAGCCGTGCGACGGGATCCTCTATCTCCAGCACGGCCTGCGTGACCTCCACCTTGAGGCCGAGGTTGGAGGCCACCATGTCGGCCAGCCGCCCCGGGTCTTCCAGGTTTTCGATCACCACCATCACGTCCGGCATCAGCACCTTGCCCAGGCCGACGATCTTCTCGATCTGCTCCTTGACCGTCCGCATCACGGCTTCGGCCTCGAGCGAGGCCGCCGGTTTTGTTTCCGCCATCTTGGTGATGCGCACCGAGTAGTAAGGTTCAGTCTGGATATAATCCTGCACCTTGCCCTTCGCGAGCCCCTGCACGAGGATCTTGATGCGCTCATCCGGGAGCTTGAGCATGCGCATGATGATCCCGATGGTGCCGACTTGGTGGATGTCTTCGGGCTTCGGGTTCTCGACGTCCAGGGCCTTTTGGGTGGCCAGAAAGATCATCCGGTCGCCGGCCAGGGCCGCCTCGATGGCCTTGATCGACATCTCCCGTCCGACGAAGAGCGGGAGCACCATGTAGGGAAAGACCACGATGTCCCGCACCGGCAGGAGGGGAAGTTGGTCGGGGGTCTCCAGGTTTTGCACGTCTGGTTCGTTCTGTTCCGATGTCATGCGACGAGGTCCTTTCGGACTGGTGGCCTGTGCTCGACGGACGCGTACGCCGTCGCGTGCGGAGCCCAGCCTCAACGCAGTTGCTTGAGATAGCGTGCGAATGGAGGACCCAGGACCGGATTCTTGAGCGCGAAGTCCACGGTGGCGATCAGAAACCCCAGCTTGTCCCCTGCATCGTGACGCTGCCCCTGGATTTCCTGGGCATAGATCGGGGCTTGGCGCGCAAGCTCGCGCAAGGCGTCCGTGAGCTGGATCTCGTGGTTTTTTCCAGGGGCCGTCCGTTCCAGGATTGGAAAAATGTCCGGAGAAAGTACGTAGCGACCGATCACCGCCAGCCTGGATGGGGCGTCGGCGGGAGCCGGCTTTTCGACCAGGTCCAGCACGCGGTGGCGGCCTCCAGCCAGGCGCTTGCTGGCGATAATCCCGTAGTGGCTGACCTCGGCCAGCTCTACTTTCTTGACGCCGAGCACGGCACCGTTTCCCCGATCATACACCTGGATGAGCTGGGCCAGCGCCGGCACAGGGCCGTCGATGACCTCGTCGCTCAACAGGACGGCAAAGGGTTCGTCGCCGATCAGGTGTCGGGCGCACAAGACGGCGTGCCCGAGCCCACGGGCTTCGGATTGCCGGACATAGCAGAAGTTCGCCACTTCGGAAATCCGCCGGATGTCCCGTAAAAGTTTTGATTTTCCATTGCCTTTTAAGTTTTCTTCAAGCTCGAACGAACGGTCGAAATGGTCCTCGATCGCCCGTTTGCCTCGGCCAGTGACAATGATGATGTCCTTGATGCCGGATGCGACAGCTTCCTCCACCGCGTATTGGATCAGCGGTTTGTCCACCAGGGGCAGCATTTCCTTGGGGGAAGCTTTCGTGGCGGGCAGGAAGCGGGTGCCGAGGCCGGCCGCCGGGATCACAGCTTTGCGAACCGCGACAGGCAACATGGTCAGGATACTATGGGATCGATCGCCGCAATGTCAAGAATGTGCGAAGCGCCTGGATGCGGCGCTGCCTTCGTGCGCGAACGGAGAAATTCTCTTTACATTGCTTCTGCCTGCCCCTATAATTTCTCAACTTTTTCAAAACCTTTGCTCCAGCCTCCGATCGAAAGAGTCGGCGGATGGTTTTCTCCTGGCGATCCGTGAGCCGAGGCCCACTTTCAGGCAGGTGCCAGCGCGATGAATGCAGACCCCAGAGAAGCAAGCGTGAGCGAGCGGTACCCTCTTATTTTTACGGACGTTCAATCTCCAACGTTGATTTCCGCATGCCGTAGTCGGTTGCTCTGCGCAGAAAGGCCGCAGTGACCAATCGGATGGGACGACTGGCGATTGGTCTCGTTTCTGTGGTGGCCGTCGGGCTGTGCGTTCTTTTCGCGGGCCGTTCGCATGCCCAGGATAACGTCAAAGTCGCGTCCATCGAGTTGCGCGGAAACAAGCGCATCGAGGAGCCGGCCATTCGGGGCCGACTCACGCTGAAGGTCGGCGATTCCTACAGCGCCGAAACGATTCGGACCCAGATTCGGCTCATCTATGAAATGGGATTTTTCGAAGACGTGCAGATCGAAGCCGAGCGGATGCCGGCCGGGGTCGCCGTCACGTTTGTGGTACGCGAAAAGCCGTTCATCACCGAGATCGTGTTTGACGGCAACCAGAACCTCACCGACGATAAGCTGCAGGAGAAGATCACCATCCGCAGCCAATCCTTTCTCGATCAACAGCAGGCCAAGGAAAGCGCCGAGAAGGTCCGGCTGGCCTATCAAGAGGACGGCTACTATAACGCGCAGGTGATCCCGGTCATTCAGACTCTGGAGGAGGAGCGGAAGCGGTTGACGTTTTTCATCAAGGAGGGAGACCGGGCCAAGGTCAAAACGGTCATCTTCGAAGGGATGAAGGCCATCCGAAAGAAAGAGCTACTCAAAGTCATGGCTACCAGAGAATGGGTCTTTCTGCTCTCGAAATTCACCGATGCGGGCATCCTCAAGCGCGAGGAGCTGAACAACGACATCGAGCGGATCAAGGAGGTGTACCTCAACAAAGGCTACCTGAACATCCAGGTCGGGGCGCCGACGCTCGAGCTGAGCGAGGATAAGCAATGGTTTACGGTGACGTTCCCGATCGTGGAGGGGGAGCCGTACAAGGTCGGCGAGGTCGGGATCCGGGGTAACACGGTTTTTGAAGAGGCCGAGCTGCGGGTCGGGTCGAAGATCACGCCCGGCGAGACCTTCCAGCGCGCAAAGATCCGCGATGAAATCACCCGCTTGACGGAGCTCTACGGCGGGAAAGGCTACGCCTTCACGGACGTGACCCCGTCGGTCGTACCGGACTCCCAGGCCAAGACCGCCGCGATCCTCTTCCACATCAAGGAAGGGGATCTGATCAGGGTCCGGGAGATCCACATCACCGGCAATGACAAGACCCGGGACAACGTGATCCGTCGCGAGCTCCGCCTGGACGAGCAGGACGTCATCGACACGGTCGCGATCAAGCGGAGCTTCCAGCGGTTGAACAACCTCAATTTCTTCGAGACGGTCGAGATCCTGCCCCGGCAGGTGGAGCCCGACAAGGTAGACCTGGACGTCAAAGTCAAAGAAAAGCCCACGGGTCAGTTCAGCATCGGCGGCGGGTTCAGCACCCTGGACCAGTTCACGGCGGTGGCGGACATCACAGAAGGCAATCTGAACGGGCGCGGACACATGGTGCGGGTCCGAGGCCAGCTCGGCCAACGGCGCACCATCGGATTGATCACCTTCCGTGATCCCTACCTGAACGATTCCTTGACGTCCGGGCAGATCGACATCTATCGAACCATCACGAACTACACCACGTATCAGGAAGACAAGAGCGGAGCCAGCGCGACCCTGGGACGCTGGTTCTCCGAGTACGCCTCCGGGAGCTTCGCCCTTGTGGCCGAGACCCTCAATTTCTCGCAACCCCAGAGCGACGCGCCGGCGTTTGTCGTGCAGCAGATCGGGAAGCAGACCACCACTGGGTTCCGCAGCTCGTTGTCCCGCGACTCTCGGGATTTCTACCTGGACCCCCGGAGCGGCATGCGCAATTCCCTCAACGTGGATTGGGGGACCAAGTTCTTGGGCGGCACCAACAACTTTTACAAGGTCAGCGTCGACACGATCAAATTCTGGTCGTTGCCCTTCGATCTTCGTCATTCCATCCGCGGCCGGTTCGGCACGGTGGAAGGGATCGGGGGCAGACCGATTCCGCTGACGGAACGGTACTTCGTCGGGGGCATCAACACGATGCGCGGCTTCGTCTTCGGTCGCGCCGGACCCGTGGCGCCCAGCGGCTCTCTCTTAGGCGCCTCGAAAGAGCTTATTTTCAACTATGACTTCATTTTCCCGGTTTCCGCGGAAGCCAAGCTCAACGCCGTCATCTTTTTCGACTACGGCAGGGGATTCGACGACAATGAGAAACTGGTCCTGGGCGACCTTCGCAAGGCTGCCGGGCTGGAAGGGCGCTGGATCTCGCCCTTCGGACCCCTCCGCGTCGCCTACGGGCTGAACCTGGAACCCAAGACAGGCGAGCGGAAGGGAGTCTTTGAGTTTTCAGTCGGGTCGTTGTTCTAAGGGAGGAGCCAGGTCAGACATGATGTCACGAGCGAGGTCGAGTTGGGAGAGGACGTTCAGCGGCCGGCCGCTTTCGGTGATGGCGCTGCTTGTATCCCTTGTGGTCTGGGGCTGTGCGTCCATGTCAGCCAGTCAGCCGGGAGTGAGGGTCGGGGTGCTGGACCCGGTGCGGGTGTTCAAGGAGACCACGGCGGGCAAGAAGGCGGAGGAGTCGCTGACCTCGTTCATCAAGAACCGCCAGGCGGTGGTCGAGCTGGAGGAAAAAGAGCTCAAGCGCATGGAAGAGGACATTATGAGGCAGGCCAGCGTGCTGACGGGCCCTGCAAAAAAGGAGCGGGAACAGCAGCTTCAGCGCCGCGTAATGGAATTCCAGCAGAAGAGCAACGAGTTGAGCCGGGAAGTCCAGGACAAGCAACGGGAAGTGATGGAAGGGTTCCGCGAGAAAGTTGAACGAGTGGTTGCGAAGGTGGCGCAGCAACAGGGCGTGCAGATGGTGCTCGAGAGGTCCAAAGGCGGGCCGACCGTCTATAACGACGCCTCGCTGGACATCACCGCCAAGGTCATCGAGGAGTTCAACAAGGGCACGCCGTGAGGGCAAACGATGATCGATGAATGCAGAATGAAGCAGGGGCCGGTTATCAGTTGTCAGTAAACTGAGAACTGAACGCTGGAAACCGAGAACGTATTTCTCTGGCCATTCATCGGCTGCGTTGGTAAGGAGAAAGGAGAACGGATGATGCGGCGGGGCATACGGTTTGTCGCAGTTTGGACGTTCGGGTTGATGTTGTGTCAGGTTGCCGGAAGCCTGGCGGCGGACGCCGTCAAGGTGGCGGTTGTGGATCAGCAGGTCGTGCTTGAGCGGACGAAGGCCGGCAAGCGCGCGCTGGACTCGATCAAGGAGTTCCGGAACAGCCGACAGCGCATCATCTCGGCCGACGACGAAGAGATGAAGGGGCTGGAAAATGCGCTGAAGGAGCAGGAGTCCGGGCTCAGCGAGTCGGTCCGGCGCGAGAAGCAGGAGCAGTTCCGGAAAAAGTTCGAGGCGTATCAGGCCCGCCTCCAGGATTTCAACCGGGAGATCCAACAGAAACAGAAAGAGCTGGGGGATGAGTACCTGACTAAAGTCAAACTGGTCGCGACGGACGTGGCGCAGCGGGAAGGGTATGTGGCGGTCATAGACAAAGGCAACGAGGCCACGCTCAAAGTCGTCATTTACCACAGCCCGGCGGTGGATCTGACCGACCTGGTGGTGAAGGAATTCGACAAGCGATACAAGTAACATAGGGGGCTGTGGCGGAAGAGGAATCACTGGGAGCAAAAGAACTCTCCGCTCACAGTAAAGGAGAGGTTATCAGTCCTCAGTTTTCGGTTCTCAGTTTCATGACTGAAGACTGATGACTGAAAACTGACGACTCTCGAGCAAGCTTGGTATGACTACAGAATCAACTTGTGGGTTTTATCCGCCGGCCATGAATACGATAAAGCGATAATGAGGCCGGCGGTTCAACCGAAGGTTGGTATGGAGGGCGGGCATGACGATTGAGGTCGGGGAGATCCGGGCGATCCTTCCCCATCGTTACCCCTTTTTGCTGGTCGATCGCATCAAGGAAGTGGAAGAGGGACGGCGCATTGTGGGACTGAAGAACGTCACGATCAATGAGCCGTTCTTCCAGGGACACTTTCCGGATCGTCCGATCATGCCCGGCGTGCTGATTCTCGAAGCGATGGCCCAGGTAGGCGGCGTGTTGGCGTTCAAGTCGTTTCCGCCCACGAGCCGTCCCGTGGTGTACTTGACGGGGGTGGATGGAGCCAAGTTCCGTAAGCCGGTGGTGCCGGGCGATCAACTGCGCTTTGAAATCGAAGTGCTGAAGCGCAGGCCTCCATTCTGGAAAATGCAGGCCAAGGCCTATGTGGAGACCGAACTGGTCTGCGAGGCCGAGCTGACCGCGATGGTCACGGAAGAGCAGGCGGAAAAGGCGTAATGTGACATTCGTTATCCGTCATTCGAAAGAGGCGCAGGTGATTTTCGGTACGAATGACGAGTGACGAATGACGAGTGGCGTTTCTTAGGGGGTAGCTGTGCAGATTCATCCGACGGCGGTAGTGCATCCGAAAGCCGAGTTGGCCGATGATGTCGAGATCGGACCCTTCTCGGTCATCGGCGAGCATGTGAAGATCGGGCGGGGGACCCGCCTGATCTCCCATGTCTATGTGGAGGGCTGGACCGAGATCGGAGAGCGGTGCCAGCTTTACCCCTACGCCTCGATCGGGACGCCGCCCCAGCATCTGCAATACAAGGGCGAGCCGACCCGCGTGGTGATCGGTCACGACAACATTCTGCGCGAATACGTCACGGTGAACCGAGGGACCGTGCCGGGAGGAGGGAAGACCACGATCGGGCACCACAATTTTCTGATGGCCTATGTCCACGTGGCCCACGACTGTCATCTGGGCAGCCACCTCATCATGGCCAACGCGGCGACCCTGGCGGGGCACATCACGATCGGCGACCACGCGATCATCGGGGGGCTGGTGGGCATCCATCAATTCGTGCGCGTCGGAGCCTACGTGATGATCGGCGGCTGCTCGGCGGTGGGACGGGACGTGCCGCCCTTCATGCGCGCGGCGGGGGGGTACCGGGCGAAGCTGTATGGGTTGAACTCGATCGGCCTCAAACGGCACGGGTTCTCGAACGAGCGGATCACGATGCTGAAGCGGGCGTATGAAGTCCTGTTCCGGTCCGGGCACCGGATGGCCGAAGCGATCAAGCTGGCGCGGGAGGAATTCAAAGACAGCGCCGACGTGCTGGAGGTGCTGGCGTTTCTCGATGGCTCCAAGCGCGGCATCTGCCAGTCGGTTGGGAAGGGTCAGGAGGATGAGGACTAAGCTCGTGGGCGAGCCATCACGTCAGGAAGTAAAACCGGCGGAGCCCGGCGAGCGGATCGGCCTGATCGCGGGCAACGGGCGGTTTCCGATTATTTTTGCCGATAACGTCCGGCGCTTAGGCTTCACGGTGTCAGCGGTGGCCCATATCGGAGAGACCGAACCGGAATTGGAACAGCATGTCGATCGCATTCACTGGGTCAAAATCGGACAGTTCAACAAGTTGCTGCAGGCGCTCAAGGAAGACGGCGTACGGCGGACCGTGATGCTCGGCGGTATCAAGAAGACGCACGTCTTTACCACCGTCATGCCGGATTTGCGGGCGCTGGCGCTCTTCAGCCGGCTCAAGCATTGGAAGGATGATGGCATTCTGCGTGAGATGGCGGCGGAGCTGGAGCGCGAGGGCATCCAGGTTCGCGAGTCCATTTTCGGGCTTCGGGGGATCCTGGTCGAGGAGGGCTCGCTTACGGCTCGCCGTCCCAGCAAGAAGGAATGGGAGGACATCCGGTATGGATGGGAGATGGCAAAGGAAATCGGCCGGCTCGATATCGGCCAGTGTGTGGTCGTGAAAGACCGAGTCGTGGTGGCGGTCGAAGCGGTGGAAGGGACGGACGAGACGATCCGTCGCGGCGGGACTCTCGCCGGGCTCGGGGCGGCGGTGGTCAAGCGCAGCAAGCCGCAGCAAGACCTGCGGTTCGATCTCCCGGCGGTGGGGCCTGCCACGATCGAGACCATGGAATCGGTTAAGGCCGCCGCGCTGGCTTTGGAAGCGGGCCGGAGTGTTCTCCTGGACCGTGATGAGACGCTCCGCCGCGCCGAGCAGGCCGGCATCGCGATCGTCGGGCTGGCTGGTGATCAGGAGCCGTGAAACCCCTGCGGGTCGGCGTGATCGGCGTGGGGCACCTGGGGCAGCACCATGCGCGTCTCTACGCCGGGCTGCCCCAAGCGACGCTGGTCGGGGTCGCCGATGTTGATGCCGAGCGAGCCAGGCTGATCGGGGAACGGCATCAGGTGCCCGGTTACGCGCAGTCGGCCGTCCTGCTGGGACAGGTGGACGCGGTCAGCGTGGCGGTGCCGACCTCCGCGCACCATGCGATCGTGACGGCTTGCCTGGAAGCCGGTGTTCATGTTCTCGTGGAAAAGCCGATCGCTGTCACCGTGGCGGAGGGCCGCGAGCTGGTGGAAGCGGCCCGCCGCCGGCAGCGCCTGTTGCAGATCGGTCACGTCGAGCGGTTCAATCCGGCGATCCGGGCGGTGCGGCCTTACGTCGGGCGTCCGGGCTTCATCGAATGTCACCGCTTGAGCCCCTTCGGTGAGCGCGGCACCGACGTGGACGTGGTGCTGGATCTGATGATCCACGACCTGGACATGGTCTTGTCGTTCCAGCCGGGACCGGTCGAGGAGGTCCGCGCCGCCGGGGTGCCCGTCCTGACCCCCAAAATAGACATCGCCAACGCCCGGGTCTCGTTCGCAAGCGGGTGCGTCGCGAACCTGACCGCCAGCCGCGTTTCGATGACCCGCATGCGAAGGCTCCGGTTGTTTCAGCGCGACGCGTACATCTCCGTCGATTACCAGACTCGTCGAGGAGCCATCTGCCGTCGGGTGGGCGACTCCGGAGCGCGCCCGACGATCGAGGTGGAGGAAGTGCGCGGCGGCGATGAGGAGCCGCTCAAGCTGGAGTTGGAAGCCTTCCTCCACGCGATCGCGAACGGGGCCAGGCCTCTCGTCTCCGGCGAGGACGGGGTCGCGGCCCTAGACCTGGCCTATCAGGTACTGGATGCCATTGAAGCGTTCGTCCAGCGCCACAAGGAACCGTGAGGGGTAAAGTGTGAGGGGTGAGGTGCTGGGAGAAGAACGTGGTTCAGTCGAAGTTCCTCGGCGCTCCTTACACCTTACGCCTTACCCCTAACAGTCATAGCCATGCCACGCATTCTGATCATCACTGGCGAAACCTCGGGCGACTTGCACGGCGCGAGTCTCGCCAGGGCCATCCGGACGCTCAGGCCAGACGTTGAACTGCTTGGGGTAGGGGGGGGCAAGATGAAGGCGGCTGGCGTGCGTCTGGTCCGGGGCATCGAGCGACTGGATGCGATGGGCATGGTGGGCCTGGCGCAGCTCCGCGCGGCGGTGTGCACGTACCGGACCCTCGCCCGCTTCCTGCGCGAGAATCCCCTCGACGCCGTGGTCTTCATCGACAACCCCGGGTTGAACCTGCGGCTTGCCCGGACAGCCAAGAAGGCCGGGCACCGGGTTTTCTATTACATCGCTCCGCAGATCTGGGCCTGGCACGGTAGCCGGATTCGTCTGATTGCGCGGGTGGTGGACCACATGATTGTGATTCTGCCGTTTGAGGAGGCGCTGTACCGGCGGGCCGGAATCCGGTGTGACTTTGTCGGGCATCCTTTGCTGGATGCGGTGGCTCCTTCTTATGACCGGGCTGAACTCCGCAAGCGGTTCGGAGTCGAAGGGGCCACGCGCGTGATCGGCCTCTTGCCGGGGAGTCGTGAGAAAGAGGTCCGCGCTCTGCTGCCGATGATGCTGGAAGCGGCCGCCCGGCTGGCTCGTGAGGATGCCGGGATACAATTTCTTGTTGCCCAAGCCTCGTCCATCAGTGCGGAGCTCATCGAAGAACTATCTGCCGGGACGACAGTGAAGGTCAAGACCTTGCCGGATCAGCCGAACGAAGTCATGGCGGCCTCCGACCTGCTGTTGGTCGCCTCTGGGACCGCAACGCTGCAGGCAGCCGTGATCGGCACCCCCATAGTCCTGGTGTACCACGCCTCCTGGCTGACCTACTGGATTGCCCGGTGGCTGATCACGGTCGATTGCATCGGATTAGTGAACATCGTCGCCGGCCGCAGGATCATCCCCGAACTCATCCAGCAAGACGCGACCGGCGAGCGTCTTGCGGGAGAAGCCAGGCGGCTGCTGCACGACCAGGCGGCGTACAACGAGATGCGTGCGGCCTTGCGCATCGTTCGGGAACAGCTCGGGGAACCGGGGGCTTCGCGGCGAGCGGCGGAACTCATTCTCGCGGAGTGCGCGGCATGAAGTTGTTTCTCCGGCTCCTTCGCTACCTGATGCGGTACCGGGCCCGCCTGGCTGCAGCCTTTGTCTGCTCCGCCCTCGTGGCGGGGATGACCGGAGCCTACGCCTGGCTGGTCCGCCCCGTGCTGGACGATATCTTCATCAAGAAAGATGAATGGATGCTGATGGTCCTGCCGGTCGCCATCATGGTTGTCGCGGTACTGAAGGGCGTGTTCAACTATGGGCAGAGCTATTTGATGAACTACGTGGGTAATCAGGCGGTGGCCGACGTGCGCCAGGAACTGTTCTTCCAGTTCATGTGTCTGCCGGTCAGGTTCCATGATGCCAACACCACGGGGCGCCTCATGTCTCGCATCGCCAACGATGTGAGCCTGATGGCCAACGCCGTCGCGGGGGTCCTCAAGGATCTCTTTCAGCAGGGCCTAACCTTTCTTGCCATGCTCGGCGTGATTTTCTACCAGAACTGGAAACTGGCCGCCGCCTCCGCCGTCGTGATCCCGCTCTCGACTTACACCATGGTCCGGATGGGACAGCGTCTGAGAAGGTTGGCGACGAGCGGGCAGGAGAAGGTTGCCGATATGAATTCTCTGCTGCAGGAGACCCTCGCCGGGATCAGGGTTGTGAAAGCCTTCGGGCGTGAGGAAGCCGAAGCAGGTCGGTTCCGGGACAGCAACAAAGCCTATCTTCGGACTCTGATGAAATCGATCCAGGTGTCCTCCTTGGCTTCTTCCCACATGGAAGTCATCGGCGTGGTGGGAGTGGCGGCCATCATCTGGTACGGGGGCTATCTGGTCATCCACGGTGCGATGACACCGGGCGCCTTCTTTTCCTTTCTCACGGCCATGTTCATGGCCTATACCCCGATCCGCCGGCTGTCCGGGGCGAACAATACGATCCAGCAGGCGCTCTCGGCCGCCGAGCGGGTCTTCGAAATGATGGATCTTCAAACCGAACAGGCGTTGGACAAGGGCCGTAAAGAACTCCCCCCCATCAATCGTGCGCTGGAGTTCAGGCACGTGACGTTCCAGTATGAAGGGAGCGAACGACCGGCACTCACCGACGTTTCCCTCACGGTTGAAACAGGTAAGATCATGGCCCTGGTGGGCAGCAGCGGGAGCGGGAAGACCACGCTCGTCAGCCTGGTGCCGCGCTTCTACGATCCGACCGAAGGGACGGTTCTCATCGATGGACAGAATATCCGGGACTGCACACTGGTTTCCCTCCGCCGGCAGATCGGGATCGTGTCGCAGGAGACGGTGCTGTTCGATGAGAGCGTCCGCAACAACATCGCCTACGGACGGGCGGGGGCCACGGATGAGCAGGTGATCGAGGCGGCGAAGCAGGCCTATGCGCATGACTTCATCCAGCGCCTGCCGGCGGGCTATGCGACGCTCATCGGAGAGAACGGGGTCAAATTGTCAGGAGGGGAACGACAACGGCTGGCGATCGCTCGTGCCCTCCTGCGGGACCCCCCGATTCTGATCCTGGACGAGGCGACCTCCTCGCTGGATTCCGAGTCGGAGCGGATCGTCCAGCTCGCGTTGGCCAATCTGATGAAACACCGGACCACCCTGGTCATTGCGCACCGGCTTTCGACGGTGCAGAACGCGGACCGGATCGTTGTCCTAGACCGTGGCCGTGTGGCGGAGACCGGCACGCACGCCGAGCTGCTACAGCGCGGCGGACTCTACCAGCGACTGCACGCGATCCAGTTCCAGGCCCAGGAATTGGCGCATTGACGATTGAGTGATTGTTCGATTCTGCAATGATTCAATGAACCAATGAATCAATGGGTAAATTTTTGATGAATTGGCTGAAACTGACGCTGCTCCCGCCGATCGGCGCAGGGCTGATCCGGCTGCTGGGCCGGGCCATCCGCATCAGGACGGAAGGCGCCGAGGTGGTGGACCGGCTGTACCGGCAGGGTGAGCGGGTGATCATTGCCTTTTGGCACGGACGGCAGCTCATGATGCCGCTGGCCTATCGAGGGAGCCAGGCGCATATCCTCATCAGCCAGCATCGGGACGGCGAGTTGATCCATCGGATCGTCGCCCGCTTCGGGTTCCAGGCGGTGCGGGGCTCCACGACCAGGGGCGGAGTCGAGGCGCTCCGGCAATTGATCCGGCTGGGACGATCCGGTGTGGATCTGGTGGTCACGCCGGACGGGCCCAAGGGCCCGCGGCAGGCGGCCCAGCCCGGCGTGGTCCAACTGGCCAAGGCGACGGGACTGCCCATCCTGCCCCTGACGTTCAGCTGCTCAAAAAAAAAGTCTTCGCGAGTTGGGATCGCTTCCTGGTCCCCTATCCGGCCGGCCGAGGGCTCTTCCTCTGGGGAACGCCGATCCGGGTGGCACCTGATGCGACGGAGGCCGAGCAGGAAGCCAAGCGTCGTGAGCTGGAGGACGCCCTGAACCGGATCACCGCGCAGGCCGATGAAGAGGTGATGCGTGAGGGGTGAGGCGTAAGGAGTAAAAAGTGAAGCGTGACGTGGGAGGCGCGACAGCACCTTCTTCTTCTCCCTTCTCACGTCTCGCCGGTTAGCAATGTGGTACCTCGCCTATAATGTTCTCTTAGTCCTGGCCTCTCCCGTCATTTTGATGGTCCTGCTCGCCAAGAGACGCTGTCGGCGAGGTCTTATCAGTCGTGTAGGGTTTCTGCCGAGAGAATTTCCGCCGGACGGCCATCCGGCGAGCCGACCGGTTCTGTGGGTGCACGCGGTTTCCCTCGGTGAGGTGGTGGCAGCGGCGCCGCTTGTACGTGAGCTACACCGTCAGTATCCGAAGCATCGGCTGGTAGTCTCGACGGTTACCGAGACCGGACGTGAAGCGGTCGAGCAGAGGCTGGCAGGCATCGCGGACCATTGCTACGCTCCGCTGGATTTTCCTTGGACAGTGACCCGGGTGGTGGACCGCCTGAACCCGAAGGCGTTTTTCTTCGTCGAGACAGAGCTCTGGCCGAATCTGCTGCGGATCCTCGCTCGCCGGGGCGTGCCGGCAATCCTGGTCAACGGCCGCCTGTCCTCGCGCTCGTTCAGGCGGTATCAGTTGATCAGGCCGTTCATGAAGCAAGTGCTTGATACCCTGACCCTGTGCCTGATGCAGTCCGAGCGGGATGTCGAGCGGATCGTAGCAATGGGTGCGCCACCCTCGCGTGTGGCCAGGACCGGCAACATCAAGTTCGATCAACCGCGGCCGTCGCCGGCGGGAGAGGGCCTGACAAGAGACCTGCTGGGACTTGCTCAAGAAGAAGAGCTGATCGTAGCCGGGAGCACTCATCCTGTCGAAGAGGAGCAGGTCCTGTCCTGTTACGAAACACTCCGGAGGGAATTTCCTCGGCTGGTGTTGCTGCTGGCGCCACGACACATCGAACGGACAGCGGAGGTGGAAGCGGCGGTCCGGCAGAAGGGGTTGGCAGCGATCCTCCGGAGCCGGCTTGGACACAAGGGGCAAGGTTCCGTTGCGGGCGGCGGCCCACGCGTCATCATTCTGGACACGCGTGGAGAACTGGCGTCGGTCTATCGCCTGGCCGTCCTGTCATTCGTCGGAGGCACGCTGGTTCCGGTCGGGGGCCATAATCTTCTGGAGCCGGCGCAATGGGGTAGGGCGGTCTTCTTCGGGCCCCACACGGACCATTGTGCGGAGGTGGCGGGCCTGCTCCTCGGAGCAGGGGGCGCCATGATGGTTCAGACCGGAGGCGAGCTTGCCGGCCAGATGGCGAAGCTCCTGCGCGATCGCTCCACCCTGCAAAGGATGGGAGAAGCGGCCAGACAGGTCGTGTCGGAGAACCAGGGAGCGATCAGGCGGAGTCTCGACCTGATCAGAGAGGTGCTCCGAGAGTCAGGCCCTGGCGCGGCGGGACGGGGCCTGGTGAGACCTTCCGCAGAAGAAGTCAGCTTGTCTCATTGACCCGGCGCATGGTTTGATCCAAGGAACCATGGACGATGGACCGAAACGAGGGAGTGGATCGGTGGTTGACGTGGCCGCTGCGGATGCTGGCCGTCCCCTATGGGCTGGCGGTGCTGGCCCGCGCCGCCTGTTACAACAGGGGATGGTTGCCGCGCCGGCAACTGTCTTGTCGCGTCATCAGCGTGGGAAACCTGACGGTCGGAGGCACCGGCAAGACGCCGGTCGTGATCTGGCTGGTGGAGTCGCTGCTGGCGAAGGGGCTTCGGGTCGGTGTACTCAGCCGAGGCTACAAACGGGAACGTGGGGATCAGTTTCTGCTGGTATCGGATGGAGCAGCGGTGTTGGCCGGGCCGGCGGAGGCGGGAGATGAACCGCACCTGATCGCGACCCGCTGCCGCAGGGCGATCGTGGCCGTGGGGGCGGATCGCTATCGGTTGGGCCGATGGGTCCAGGAGCGGTTTCCCATCGACTGTTTTGTGCTGGACGACGGGTTTCAGCATCTGGCTTTGTACCGGGACGCGGATTTGCTGCTGGTGGATGCTTCGGACCCTCATGGGCTGGAGGCACTCCTGCCGGCAGGCCGTCTGCGTGAGCCGCTGTCGGCTGCGGCTCGTGCCACGGCGCTCTTGGTGACGCGCGCGGACCAGGCGGGCGATCTAGGCTCCGTCCTGGCCAAGATCGAAGCAGCCTCCGGCCGCAAAGACCATCCGGTCCTTGTGCGGTTCAGGGTGGACGGCCTTGCGGATGTGCGAAGCGGAGGGCTCCATGAGATCGGGAGGGCCAAAGGACAGCGAGCGCTGATTTTCAGCGGCATCGGAAATTCCCCATCGTTCAAAAACACGGTGGCGGAGCTGGGAGCGGTGATTCTTGACGAGGTGACGTTCCGGGATCACCATGTCTATCAGGCCAGTGACCTGGCGATGGTCCGGGAGCGAGCCAGACGGTGCGGTGCGGAGTTGATCTTGACGACCGAAAAGGATGCAGGGAAGGTGACGCCGTTGCTGAAAGAGTCTGATCCGGTGCTGGCGGTTCGCCTCGACACCGAGATCATGGAAGGGCGAGAGTTACTCGGAAAAGTGCTGAGCTTTCAGTGATGACCACTCAAACTTCACCGCTCACAATTCCTCACTCGATCAGGCGTTTACTGGTGCGGGGCCCCAACTGGATCGGCGATGCCGTGATGAGCGAACCGGCGCTGTCGTCCTTGCGCGGCCATTATCCGGACGCCGAGATCACGCTGTTGGTCAAGCCGGCCATCGCAGCATTGCTCAAGGGCCATCCGGCCCTCGACCGGATCATGGTCTACGAGGACCGCGGCAAGCATGCGGGACTGGCCGGCAAGTGGGCCCTGGCCGGGGAGCTCAGACGTCAACGGTTTGACCTGGCGATCCTGTTCCAAAACGCTTTCGAGGCGGCCCTGCTGGCCTTTGTTGCCGGGATTCCCCGCCGCTACGGCTATGCCACCGATGGGCGAAGCCTGCTGCTGTCTGATCCCATCGCGCGGCCGAATCGGGCGACCATCGGGCATCAGGTGGACTATTACCTCAATCTGTTGAAGCCGATCGGCATCAGCGGCCAGGCCGCCCGGCCCCGTCTCTTTCTCTCGGAGCAGGAAGAGAGGGAGATGGACAGGCGGCTGGCCGAGGCCGGTCTCGCCGAGACCGACATGATCGTTGGCATAAATCCCGGGTCCACGTACGGAGGGGCCAAACGGTGGTTGTCGGAGCGGTTTGCCGAAACGGCTGACCGGCTGGTGAGGAACTATGGATGCCGCGTCGTCATCGTGGGGGCGCCGGGCGAAGAAGCTCTGGGGCGCGCCATTGCCGACAGGATGGAGGGCAAGCCGCTGGTGCTCTCAGGACAAACCTCGATCCGTGAGTTGATGGCGGTGATCAAGCGCTGCCGGCTGTTTTTGACCAACGATACGGGGCCGATGCATATGGCCGCGTCGTTCGCGGTGCCGATCGTGGCGGTGTTCGGCGCGACCGACCACCGGACGACGAGCCCCTTAGGGGCGGATCATGTCATCGTGCGCCATCCCGTTGACTGTGCACCGTGCCTGTTGCGGGAGTGTCCCATCGATCATCGCTGCATGACGAGGGTCACGGTGGAAGAGGTCTACGGGGCAGCGGTGAAGCAGTTACAAGTAGATAAGCTGACAAGTGGCAAGTGTTCGGACCCAAGTTCGAAAGTCTCTCAGACGTCTTCCCTGTCAGCTTGTAAACTTGGCCCCTTGTCAGCTCAGCTGAAGGGTGTGACCGTCTTCCTTGATCGGGACGGGACGCTCAACCGGGACTCCGGCTATGTGAAGGCCGCTGAGGAGCTGGAATTGTTCCCCGATACGGCGGAGTCGGTGGCTCGAATGAATCGGGCAGGTGCGCGAGTTGTGGTGATCACGAACCAGTCGGGGATCGCGCGGGGAATCATCACCACCACCACCCTGGAGGCCATCCACGACCGTTTGCGCACTCTCTTGGAGACAGGCGGGGCAGTCCTGGACGGGATTTACTATTGTCCGCATCATCCTGATGACGGGTGCCCTTGCCGGAAGCCGCAGCGGACGCTCGTAGACCGGGCCGCGGCCGATCTGGGTCTTGACCTATCTCTGGCCTACGTGGTGGGGGATCAGAAGCTCGACATGGAATTGGCCCGGAAGGTCGGCGCGCGCGCGGTGCTGGTGACCACCGGCCCTACGAGCCTGCAAGCGCTGGTGAGTCTGGAAGAGGAAGGGCAGCCGCCGGACCATCGGGCGGCGGGATTATCCGAAGCGGTCGAATGGCTGCTGCAGGACGTCCAACGTCGCGTGCACGGCTATCTGACCGTCGAAGAACGTGTGTAATCCATGATGACCTTGCATCGACCGTGCTCTCGTCATCGGGTATGGCTGATTACCGACGTATCCTAATCATCAAGCCCAGTTCCTTGGGCGACATCGTCCATGCGCTTCCCACATTGGCGGCGCTCCGCCGGCGGTTTCCCCTGGCCCACATCGCCTGGCTGGTGAAGCGCCAGTGGGCCGGGTTCTTGGACCGGGCGGAAGGGCTTGATGAGGTGTGTTCCGTTGAGCCGACCGTCCGCGGCTGGCTGGCCCAGGTTCCCCGCCTGCGCGCCGCTTCCTTCGACCTGGTTGTGGACTTGCAGGGTCTCTTTCGCAGCGGGGCAATCACTTGGCTGACCGGCTGCCCGACCAGAATCGGGTTCGCCAACGGACGAGAGGGAAGTTCCTGTTTCTATACGCAGCGGGTAGCGGTTCCTTCGTCGAATCTGCATGCCGTAGATCGATACTTGCTGATCGCTGCAGCCCTCGGCGCGTCCGTTGACGGGGAGCCGGTCTTCCGTTTCCATCCCTTGGACAGGGACCGGCAAGAAGTGACTGAGCTCCTGAGCCGGCAGGGGGTGCCCGCCTCCCAGGCAAAGGCTGGCTGGATCGCGGTCAATGTCGCGGCTCGCTGGCCGACGAAACGCTGGCCGCCGGAATCCTTCGCGGTGGCGGCCGATCAGTTGCAGCGGGAGGGATTGGGGCCGGTCGTGCTGATCGGTGGACCGGATGAGCGGCCTGTGACGCAGGCCGTGAAGGCGCTGATGAAGTCGAAGCCAGTGGACCTGACCGGAGAGACGGCCCCGGGCCTCTTGCCGGCGCTGCTCGAGTCCGCCGCGCTGTTGCTCACAAATGATTCGGGCCCCATGCACGTTGCGGCGGCGGTGGGGACGCCGGTGGTGGCGCTCTTCGGGCCGACCAGTCCGATCCAAACCGGTCCCTACGGCAAGCAGCACGTCGTGCTCACGAGCGGCGTGCCCTGCAGCCCCTGCTTCAGCCGTCGATGCCGCAACCGGGTCCGGCTCGAGTGCCTGACGGCCATTACGCCGGAGCGGGTGCTGGAAGCGATCCGGGCGCAACTGGCGCTGCGGCTGGCCAGGTGAGCCGTCTCCATGAACATCCTGTTGGTCAGGCCGGACGGGATCGGGGATGAGATTCTCTGCCTTCCCGTCGCCTCGGCGCTCCGCCTGCTTGTGCCGGGGGCGAAGATTTCGTTCCTCTCCAGCGACTACGCGGCACCGGTCCTGGAGCACCATCCGGATGTGGACGAGGTGCGGACGGTCACGGGCCGGGAACGGTTCGCTGATCTGGTGGCGATTTTTCGCCGTGACATTGATGCGGCGCTCTTTCTCAAGCCGTTCCGCCGCCTCATGCTGGCGGCCTTTGCGGCGCGGGTGCCGAAGCGTGTGGCGACCGGCTATCGATGGTATAGTCTGTTGGCCAACAGGCGCGTCTACGAGCACCGAAGCGACTTCTCCAAGCACGAGAGCGAGTATAACCTGGGGGTCTTGCGCGGCCTGGGCCTGGACCCCGGTCCGGTGCGACCGCCCTCACTGGTCCTTACGGAGGCCGAGCGACAATGGGCGAAGGCTCGAACGGCCGGGCTGCCGGCGCCGCGTGTGGTGATCCATCCGGGCGGCCGCTCGTCACGTCGATGGCGCGTCGAGCATTATCGCACGCTGGCGCATCGGCTGGCCCGCGAAGGGGTCGGGGTCATTCTGACCGGGAGTGCCGCGGAGGCGGAATATTTTCACGGGGCGACATCCGACGATCAGGCGCCGACTTCGCTGGTCCTGGATCTCATGGGCGAGCTCACGGTGCGGCAGCTCATGGCTGTCGTCGGGTCCTGCCGCGCGGTGATCTCCGGTTCCACGGGACCGGCGCACATTGCGGCGGCGTTGGGAGTCCCGACCGTGAGCCTCTTCGATCCCCGGCGGAATCAGTTGCCGGTCAGGTGGCAGCCGCTGGGCAGAGGCCTGGTCCTCAGGCCGGATGTGCCGACCTGTCCCACATGCATCTACGAGGCCTGTCCCTATTGGGACTGCTTGGACCGGATCACGGTCGAGGAAGTGACCCAACAGGTCCGCCAGGTGACGGAGTCGTCCGAACCGATGACGGTGAGGCATGTCTAAGCTCTCGGCCTACGTGATCGCCTACAATAACGAGTCCGAGATCCGCGCCTGTCTCGAATCGGTGCGCTGGGCCGATGAGTTGATCGTGGTGGATTCCCACAGCACCGACGCGACGGAAAAGATCAGCCGGGAGTTTACCGACAAGGTGTACCAACACGAGTTCAGAGGATTCGGGAAGTTGCGAAACGAGGCGGTGGCGCATGCGTCCCACGATTGGGTCTTCAGCCTGGATACGGATGAGCGCGCGACACCGGAGATCCGGGAGGAGATCCGTCTGCTGCTCGAGCGGGGGCCGGACGCGGACGCCTATTTCGTGCCGAGGAAGAACTATTTCCTCGGTCGCTGGATCCGCCATTGCGGCTGGTACCCGGACTATCGCCAGCCGCAATTGTTTCACAAGCAACGGATGCGGTACCGCGATGACCTCGTGCACGAGGGGTATGAGCTGCAAGGACGTGCCGGGCATCTCAAGGAGCACGTGCTTCAGTACCCCTTCAGGGACATCGACCACTATCTAGCCAAGATGGACCGCTACTCGGACCTCATGGCCCAGCGCATGGTCCAGCAGGGCAGGCGGTTCCGCTTGCACCAACTGGTCACGCACCCCTGCTTTACCTTCGCCAAGATGTACGTCGGTCGGGCCGGTTTCCTGGATGGTATGCCGGGTCTGATCCTGTCCGGTCTCTATGCCTATTACACGTTCATCAAGTATGCAAAATTCTGGGAGCTCGTCCGAAAATGATTTGGCGAAGGAGAGATTTGGTGATTGAGCGATTTGGTGGAGGAAAAGAGGGATTGCAAAATCACCAATTCACCACATTACTAAATCAGTCAATTCTGCGATGAAGATCAGCGGCTTTTCCATCTGCCGAAACGCAGTGCAGTTCGATTTTCCGATCGTGGAGGTGATTCGCTCCGCGTTGCCCCTTGTGGATGAGTTCGTCGTGAACGTGGGTCGGTCGGACGACGGCACGCTGGACTTGATTCGCTCGATCGGGTCTGACAAGGTCCGGATCGTCGAGTCAGTCTGGGATGATTCCATGAAAAAGGACGGGCTGCTGTTCTCACACGAGACCAATATCGCGTTATCCCACTGCAAGGGTGACTGGGCCCTCTACTTGCAGGCCGACGAAGTCCTGCATGAGGCGGAGCTTGGGGCAATCCGGAGTGCGTTGCACCGACACTTGACCGATCCAGCTGTCCTGGGGTTCACGTTCCGGTACCTGCATTTCTACGGAGATTACCGGTCCTGCAACCCCTGGTTCTACCACCGAGCGGTCCGGATCATCCGGAACGACGGCCAGGTCGAGTCCTGCGGGGATGCGGTGGGGTTCTGGCTCAAGTCGGACCAGGGGTACCTCCAGACCGTCCACAAGGACCGGGTCAGACCCTCCGGCGCGACGATCTACCATTACGGCTGGGTCAAGCAGCCGCGAGTCCTCCTGGAGAAATTCCGTTATCAGGTGGCGCGACACCACGGGGACAGCCCGGGGGCCGAACAGGCAAAGATGCTGGCCAAGGAAGCCTACGAGTTCGAAGAATACGACATCATGAAGAACTTCACCGGGACTCATCCGGCCGTCATGGCGGATCGCGTCAGCCGATATCCGGTGCTCAAGCCGCGACGCAATCGCTGGCTTCAACCGGCCTTTTACCGGGCAATCCTGGAGCGGGGGTTCCGGGGATGAAACCCGTGAGGCGTAAGGCGTAAGGAGTAAGGTGTGGTTAGCGAAGATTCCATAAATCCTGGATATCAGACGGGCTTTCGCGCTCCCGAATCTTCGTCCCTCACCCCTCACCCTTCACCCGTCACGGCTTCTATTACAGCGATCGTGATTACGAAAGATGAGGAACGAAACATCGCCGCCTGCCTGGAATCGCTCCGGTGGGTCGATGAGATCATCGTGGTGGATGCCTGCAGCAGTGACCGTACGGTCGAGATTGCCAGGCAGTACACGGATCGGGTCTTCGTGCGGGCCTGGCCAGGGTTCGGGCCGCAAAAGAATTTCGGGATCGATCAGGCAGGCGGGAATTGGATTCTGGTGGTGGATGCGGATGAACGGGTGACCGAACCGCTGCGGGAGGAAATCGTGGTGCTGCTCCAGTCCGGTCCACCGGCCGATGTGGCGGGCTTTGAAATTCCCAGACGCAATTACTTTTACGGAAAATGGATCAGGGGAGGTGGGATCTACCCGGACCACCAGTTGCGTCTCTTTAGACGGTCGGCAGGCCGCTATGACGACGTGCTGCTGCACGAACGGCTGCAGCTTAAGGGGACGGTGGCTCGGCTCGAGAACCCAATGGACCACTACAGCATGGCGAACATCGGCGCGCACGTGAAGAAGATGGCGCGATACACGACCCTGGGCGCCGGAGAAAAGCTCAAGGTCCGCTCTCAGGTAACGGCTTTGGATCTGGTCGGCAGCCACCTGGCCACGATCGTCAGAACCTATGTCCTGCGCGGCGGCTACCGGGATGGTCTCCGCGGGGTGATCGTGGCGTTGTTCGCCGGCATGCATACGTTCGTCAAGTATGCCAAGTCCTGGGAGGCGTTAAACGTGAAACGTGAGGCGTGAAGGGTTAGGCGTCAGGAGTTGGGTTATGAAAGCGACCATCTTTAAAAGAGTTAGCGGGCTTCCACCTTACGCCTCACTCCTTACGGTTGAAGGATGAGAATCGGGATTGATGCCAGTCCCATTGTGGGAGACCGAGGGGGAGTCGGGTGGCATACGTACCACCTGCTGAAAACACTGCTGGACCTGAAAGAAGAGGTTGAATTCGTAGGCTACGTCAACCCCGGCTCGCTGCGATACGGGCAACTGGAAGGGTGGGAAGACCGGCCTCGCCTGCGCTGGGTCGAGGCGGGGCGCTTGGCGAGGCATTGGCGGGGACCGCTTGACCGGTTGGATCTCTACCACGGAACCAACTTCAAGCTTCATACCAATGGTCGCTTCGGCGGTATCATCACGA
>Ga0194120_10001284_pt1 | contig 46380 bp, 42 predicted proteins | sample TA2MahCa65mmetaG_FD_148642 | JGI IMG/M metagenome (GOLD analysis project Ga0194120, IMG submission 148642) | Freshwater microbial communities from Lake Tanganyika, Tanzania - TA2015019 Mahale Deep Cast 65m | ecosystem: Environmental > Aquatic > Freshwater > Lake | place: Tanzania: Lake... | reverse complement strand
CACAAAGTGGCTTTGGACTTACAATAACGAACGACCTCATTCAGCCATTGGCGGTGTCCCACCAAGGCAATTGATTGAACGTCATTAAACCCTACTTTTAACCGTGGCTAAATATGGGGGGATTACAAATAGTATCAACATGCCCTTCTTTATCGTTTACAATATCTACCAAATTGCGTTCATAACAGGCACGCTGTTTTTATTAAGAAAAATAACCCCTAATCCTAACTAACTTTCTCAGCTGTAAAATTCATATGTCGATGAAAATCACAACAAATCTATTCATTAAGTTCCTATGCCTATTTGCTTGTTTTTTCATTTTGGGCGGCTGCCTTTGGATATACAGATCATTTGGCACCACGACAATGGATCAAATCATATACCATTTACAATTTGGCTCAGAAGGACTGCTTAGTTCTGACAAAGAGGTTATTTGGAAATTTATCCGTTATTGCTTTGTATTCCCCTTTTTAATTGCTACTGCCATCTGCTTACTCACACCGGATTTGACAGTACGGCTCTACAAAGCACTTATCCACGTTAAGAATCAAACCTTTGCCCAACTTGGTAGATCCAAAATTGGCAAAAGCTTACTTCTTGCCCCCCATGTTTATGCCTTAACATCTGCGCTAATTTATGCTGGGTTCCACTTCTCAGCATACTCTTATGTTGCCTCTCAACTACTACCGTTTCATGATGACCTGTTCGAGAAACACTATGTTCCCGCTTCTGAAAAGCTAATTCAGCCAAGCTCCCGAAAGAATTTAATTCTCATTTATGTAGAATCACTTGAAACAACTTACCAAAATAGCGAGCTTTTCAAAAAAGACCTGCTACACCCTCTAGACAAATCATTTATTGGGGGCATAGGTTTTGAAAAGCAACGCCAAACACAAGGCACTGGCTGGACTATGGCAGGAATCGTTGCCACACAATGCGGCATACCTCTTAAACCTGCCTTTGGCGGGATGGGTGATAAAAGAAGAAATGAAGCCACTCAAAATAGCAATTTTCTCCCTAATGTTAAATGCTTAGGCGACATCTTAAAGGCCAATGGGTACCACAACGTTTTCTTGGGTGGAGCCTCTCTCACATTTGCAGGGAAAGGATCCTTCTTCAGAACCCACGGTTACGATGAGGTTTATGGTAAAGAAGAATTGGAAAAACAGCATACCTCAAGAATAACCATGAATAATTGGGGGCTATACGACGACGACATATTCGACATTGCTGACCAAAAATTAGCTGCATTACACAGTTCAGGCAAGCAATACAATCTCACCATACTCACTCTAGACATGCACCAGCCTGAGGGTCATCTTTCCAATACATGCAAGATGAAAGGAGCGAACAATTTCGAAGGGATTGTTGACTGTACTGCCGATATGATTGCCGGCTTCATAGAACGGGCTAAAGCAAGGGGCTATCTTGATAACACAACTGTCGTTATCATGGGCGACCATTTGGTCATGATCAATCCTATATACAATAGGATATTGCAATCACCCGAGCGTTTTGTTTTCAATCGTTACATTAGTCCTATAGATGGACTCGCCAAGAACAGAGATGAAATCACCCACTTTGACCATTTCCCCTCAATACTTGATAGCATTGGACTCAATGTAGGAGGTGGGAAACTTGGCCTAGGAATTTCTGGGTTTCAACAAAATATTGATATCAAAGATAACTCCGAACGTTTTAAATGGCTGGACGAAAACATCACTAAATCTTCTGACACCTATCAGACTTTTTGGTCTAGATAAATATTAACCAATTATGCCTGCTTGAGCGGTTTCAAGCCCCAATTGATGATTCTATTCAATATCCATCATAACTGTTGCGTGTTTCATAATGCGCTGACAAAAGGCAACTTCCAAAATCGCTCTCGCACAGCCTCATCTGAGAAAGTACCCTGTAATTTATGCAGTGCATTGGCAGTTTGACTATTTCCCCGACTAGCATACTCAGCAATAATACATTTTGCCAAAGCGTACTCATCCCCCAATGGAAATAGCTGCCCAACATCTCTAACTACTTCAGCACCACCGCCACAGTCAGCGCATATCAGTGGCAACTCGGCTGCCATGGCTTCCAGCAGCACCATACCAAAAGGCTCATGGTCGGAGGTCAGTGCAAACACATCAAATGCCTTAAAGTATTTTTTGCCATTTGGCACATTACCGGTAAATATAACAGACGCTGCAATACCTAAATCCACGGCCTGTTGTTTCAGTGTTTTTTCCAGAGGCCCTTTACCCATAATCACAAGCAGACTGCCGGCCGGCAGTTGTGGTAAGGCTAGCTTAAAACCGCGTAGCAATGTTGCCTGATCCTTGTCATGATGCAGCCTGCCTACGTTGCCCACTATCCAGCTTTGCTGCGGCAAGCCTAAAAACGCCCTTGCCGACTCTCTGGGTTCAAACTCAGCCTGTACTGCGGCAACGTTAATACGGTTATATAGAGTTTCTATCTGGTGATGCGGCCATTTTGGCAGACTTGCACGCATTTCGTCACTAACAGAGTCAGATACGCCGAGCAATAGCAGTCTTTTGCGGAACATGTTGACCAGCAAGCGACGAGTGAAACGGTCAAAGTCGTCATAATTGTGGTGTATGCTGATGACAGGCAGCTTGCTAGCAAGCAGTGCCACATAGGTCGGTTTTGATCGATGTGCAATGCAGAACTTGAACTCTCCGCGTGACAGGATTTTTCTGATTTCCGCTATTGCTTTTAATTTGAGACCTCTGACCTCGCTACTTTTATAGCCCAGAAAAATCACCTCATCGGAACATGTAGCCCTTGCCACCTCCTCACTCGGCTCACCAGTGAGATAAACGGTGACTACTTTGTATTCCATGCCGGCAAAAAGCGTTGAATATTGCCGGGCACAATCAAGGAATGGCGGATAGTAGCAATGACAAATCTGCAATACCTGCAAGAGCACTCTCCCTTTAGCTACGCCAATTTGCATGATTAAATACAATGGCTTTGCCAAGCTGTTTTTTAAGTTTCGATTCACATGCGGCACCAAGCTGACTACTATAGAAATAACCTTGCAGCAAACTTCCCCAAGCCGGTGCGCCCAAAAGCCTTATATCTTCGGGATAGCGACATAAGTGCCTGAAATTACGCACTCTGGTATTGCAAAACAATGGCCAAGGATAAATACTCATATCAGAGATATCTATCAACCCGTACCGACCATCTGGTGTCACAACAATATTACCCAGATGCAGAGAACGAAAGTGAATGCCTAGTTGATGCAACCCGGCAATATACTCGCCTAAAGCATGCGCCATGTCCAGATTGAGCGAATTCTCATCAAGTAGCTTCCTGACTGTATGGCCAACTAGTGGGGAATAAAGTACGGCCGTATCGCTGGAGTCTGCAAAATAAAACAGGCGCTTGCACTCTACAGTGCTGATGCCAAGTGTATGTAACCTCTCGGAGTTTCTGAAAAACCGCCGTGCATGTGAATAAATACGTGCACCGCTCACTTTTCGTCTTACTCTGAAAATCTTGAGCATATCGCCAGTCTTTAGTCTGACCACTTTGTAGCCGCGCTCGTCCTGCTCCAGCACCTCACCTCCGGCCAGCATTATTTCCAACACCTGCGGGGGCATCAGTTCACTTGGGCGTATCCATTTGCTTATGCAGTTAGCCATCATAGCTCCCGTAAGTTTCTGGTAACCCTTATATGATTATTGCTGCAAAATGTCTGCCAATCAGCCACCTCAGTCCACTCGCTCAAAAATACAAAATCCAGCCCTGCGCGCGTCGCGGCTTCAAAATCATATTTGCTGTCGCCAATAAATATGGCTGGCAACTGAAGATTGCCGTTTCCAATTTCTCGAGTTAACACTATATCTTTTGTATCCGGACCGCCAAAAATTCCCGCATCAAACAATGGCGCCAAGTCTCTTCTTGCAAAAATGGTGCGCAACTCGTGCTGATTACCTCCAGAAAGTAACATCCATTTACTATGCTGTGTCGCTTTCCGCAATGCATGTAACCCTGGTGCTATTTCACACTCCATCAAGGTTTTATCCAGAATTTCAGCAAATGTATGCATATACGCCTGCATCAGTTCCGGCGTGATTTCTTGTTTACGAATTTCCTTGAGGTAATACTCAATCTTTCCATTGCGAGGAAAACTGCCTTTCTGCACATGGTGATTCACTAACGCCTGCGCCTGTTCGTCTGATCCCCCATGACGTTTAGCGACTTCAAAATAGGCATTTACTTTGGTTTTATTGCTATTTAAAACCACGCCGTCACAATCAAGCACCAGTGTTTTATATTGAGTTAGATCCATGCCTTGCATTATATCTCGACAATAAAAAAGGCTTGCAATTGTTGCAAGCCTTCAGAACTCATAATTCAAATTTACTTGGCTGCTGTAATGGCACTTGCCTCTTTAGCTAATTTAGTAATGTGCGCCCAATCACCGCGTGCCACCGCGTCTGCTGGCGTGAGCCATGTTCCGCCGCATACTACCACATTTGGCAACGCTAAGAATTGTGGCGCGCTTTCCACTGTTACACCACCGGTTGGGCAGAATTTCACATCACCAAATGGACCGGCAAAACCTTTCAGCAGGTTAATGCCGCCAACAGCTACTGCTGGAAACAGTTTTAAAAAGTAATAATCATCGGCATTCGCCATCATGATTTCAGAACCAGTTGATACTCCAGGCAATAATGGCAAGCCGATTTTGCGCGCATATTGACCCAACTCACTGGTATAACCTGGGCTTACTGCAAACTGGCAGCCAGCATCTTTGGACGCTTGTGCATCTTTCAAATTACGTACAGTACCTGAACCCAGAATCGCATCCGGTACATGCTTGGCGATTTGTTCCATCCCCGCCAAAGCGCAGGATGTGCGCAAGGTCACTTCCAGCACCTTAATACCGCCTTCAAGCAAGGCTTCTGCCATCGGCACAGCATCTTCTACTTTGTTAATCACGATTACTGGAATTACTGGGCCATGATTGGCTAAATCTAATGTGTTCATTTTTTACCTATTAAATAATTTTAAGTTTTTATCAAAACCTTTTAAGTCTATCAAACCTAGACATTCGTTTTCAAAACGCATTTAGGCAAGACATTTAACCGAAGACAGTACGTTTTGTACGGCGAGGTTAAATAACGCAGCATAAATATTTTACAAATCAACTCCACTAAACTTTGATAATCAATCGAGAACTAGGCGCATGAGCGCAGACAGTACAACTTAAGTACGGCAAGCGAAATGCAACAACGTTATCGATTGATTTGCAAAGTTTAAAGCCACGTGACCGCACCTTCTTCGGCAGACAACACATTCTTACGCATCCCGCCAAACAACTCACGTCCTAGACCATGCGCATTATGGTAGCGCTTAGCATCTGAAAGCACTTCAACCTCGCGCTCTGCCCACTCATCTTCATCGACCAGCACATTGACCATACCAACAGTCGCATTCAAGCGGATGATATCGCCAGTGCGTACTTTGGCCAATGGACCGCCTGCAGAGGCCTCTGGGCATAGATGAATAGCCGCAGGAATCTTACCCGATGCCCCACTCATACGGCCATCCGTCACAATGGCCACTTTATATCCCTTATTCTGCAACACAGCCATCGGCGGGGTTAGCTTATGCAATTCTGGCATACCATTTGCTCGCGGCCCTTGGAAACGCACCACCGCGACAAAGTCTTTCTCCAGCTCCCCACGGTCAAACGCTGCCAGTAGCTCTTCTTGTGCATCAAACACAATGGCTGGGGCTTCGATGATATGACGATCTTCAGGCACTGCAGAGATCTTAATCACACTACGACCCAAATTACCCTTGAGCAAACGTAATCCACCAGACTCATTGAACGGGAAAGCAGCCGTACGTACAATTGTTTCATCACTGCTTTCTTTCGGCAGGTCTTTCCACACTAACTTATCATTTTCCTTGACTGGCAATTTTCCGTAGTCACGCAAACCACCATAAGCCACAGTGAATACATCCGGGAACATGTAACCCGCATCAATCAACTCTCGAATCACAAATGCAGGACCACCCGCAGACTGAAACTCATTCACATCCGCCTTACCATTTGGATAAACACTGGCCAGCAGTGGCGTCGTTTTGGCGAGATGATAGAAATCGGTCCAGTCAATCATGATCCCGGCTGCGCGCGCAACGGCCACCCAGTGAATTAAATGGTTGGTAGAGCCGCCTGTAGCCAACAATGCCACCATCGCGTTCACGATGACATGCTCATCTACCAATTTTCCAATAGGCGTGAAATGTGCCATTTGCGTGTTCTTCAACACCATCTTCACGGCTTCACGAGTAAGCAACTCACGCATACCATCGTGCGGATGTACAAACGCAGCCCCTGGAACATGCAGCCCCATCGCTTCCATCAGCATCTGATTACTGTTAGCGGTACCGTAAAATGTACAGGTACCCGTCCCGTGATAGGCGGCTGACTCAGAGGCCAATAACTCCCCGCGCCCTACTTTACCCTGAGCGTACTGCTCACGCACTTTCGACTTGGTCGTATTATCAATCCCCGTGCTCATCGGACCTGATGGCACAAACACACATGGCAGATGGCCGAATTGCAAAGCCCCAATCAAGAGACCCGGTACAATTTTGTCACAAACCCCTAATAACAAAGCAGCATCAAACACATCGTGCGAAAGCGCAATCGCTGTACTCATCGCTATGGTGTCGCGACTAAACAATGACAATTCCATCCCGGGCTCACCCTGAGTGATGCCGTCACACATTGCTGGCACCCCGCCGGCCACTTGTACCGTTGCGCCATGTTTATGCGCCTCATCACGAATAATCTCCGGATAGCTCACATAGGGCTGATGCGCTGAAAGCATCTCATTGTAAGCAGTTACAACCGCAATATTGGGGGCCTTTTCGGCCACTACGCGCAACTTATCATTGCCTGACATCGCTGCAAATGCATGCGCCACGTTGGCGCATCCGAGTCGATCTGCACCACGTGGGCGCTTGACCATTTCATCAATACGATGCAGATAAGCCGCGCGGGTTGGGCGACTTTTCTCGATGATACGTTCAGTAACTTCTATATGGGATTGCTTCATGCGAAAGACTCAAAATGTAGGAATATTCAGTAAAAAAACCACTAGCCTTGATTATCGCTAAACTGGGGAGTGCAGTCAAACTAAAGCCGCTTGTGTAGCGGCTGCCTTGGTAAAAACTCTCTGTTTACAAACTATTTTGGCAAGCAAGTGTATTGTGTAGGGCGCACCCACTTACGGTACGCCGCAGGTTAGATGATTTCATCTGGCGGACTGCTTTGCGAGTCCGCCCTACGAGTTCTCGAATGAGGAGTTAGGGCGCGCGCCGCTTTTGGCGCGTCCCGCTTGAATGAGAGGTTAGGCCTAGCGCTGACTCTACAAGACGTCCCGACACAAACTTGTGAAGTACGCTAGCGATTAATGTTTGGTATGACATACCCTCTTCAAGTGCGCGAGCCTGAATGTCCATCAAGTCAGGTGTAGAAAGGCGGATGTTGATCCGCTTTTCTTTAAGGTAACGGTGGTAGCAGCTTTGAATTTTGCTAATTCGCCTTTTGAGGGCGAGGTAGACTTGAGTTCGCCCTTTTCATAAGCAACTAAAATGCCCTCTTCAAACGCATCAAGTTTTTTCATTTTGGGTGCTCCTCAGCAAGTAATCTCTGGTTGCCTTCAAAACCTGCCCTCTACTTCTTGGTCACCAGCACATCTTCCATCATAAGATACTCTAAATCGCATCCATAAAACATGTTCAAAGCATCCGTCGGACTACAAATCATAGGCTCCCCACGGCGATTTAAAGAAGTGTTCAGGACAACCGCATTGCCGCGCAACTGCTCAAGGTGCTCAATCAAAGCGTAATAGCGAGGATTGGTCTCACGCGTCACCACTTGCGCGCGCGCGGTGCCGTCTTCATGCACCACTTCTGGGATGCGTGACTTCCAATACTCAGCCACATCAAAGGTAAATGTCATATAAGGTGCAGGATGTTCCGTTTGCAAGATATCCACCGCAACCCGGTCTAACATGCTCGGGCAAAATGGGCGCCAACGCTCACGATATTTGATTTGTGCATTGATGCGGTCTGCCACCCCTGGATAACTGGGATCGCCAAGAATACTGCGACAGCCCAAGGCCCGCGGACCAAACTCCATACGCCCCTGTAGCCAGGCTAGGGGATTGCCGTTTGCAAGTAATTCAGCCCCTTTTTGTGCCGCATTTTCCACACGAGTAAAAATAGGCTTGGCGGGATGCGCCTCACACGCAGCGATACATTCTTCCGTAGTGAAAGACGGCCCTAAATAGGCATGTTCCATTTTATGAATCGTGTCGCCAGCCAAGTGCGCGGCATAAGTGGCTGCCCCCAAAGAGGTGCCATTGTCACCGGATGCTGGCTGCACAAACAGCTCTTTCACATGCGGCATGGCGATAATACGCTGATTGAGTTTTACGTTGAGCGCAACACCGCCTGCCATGGCAATACGACCGGTTTCCTTAATGATATCGCCCAAATAGTAATCAATCATTTTTAACGCCACATCCTCCAACAACTGCTGAACAGAAGCGGCATAGTGAATATACGGATCGTCAATCTCATCACCATGACGCTTAGGTCCCAGCCACTCAATCAGCTCTGGCGTGAAGTAGTAGCCCTTGCCATCTTCCTTATAGCGACGCAAACCCACCACGTTCACCAGCTTGGTATTGACGCGTAGCTCACCATCTTCAAAAGTTACTAGCTTAGACAAATCATATTTGCTGGCATCGCCATAAGGCGCCATGCCCATGACCTTGAATTCGCCATCCAGCATCTCAAATCCAAGATATTCGGTAATCGCACCATACATCCCACCCAATGAATCAGGGTCGTAAAATTCCTTGATTTTGTGGATTTTGCCATTCTCGCCGTAGCCAAAGAATGTGGTGGCATATTCACCTTTACCGTCAATACCAACGATCGCGGTTTTTTCCTTAAAGCCGCTTAGGTGATAAGCACTAGACGCATGTGCCAAGTGATGCTCTACCGGCACAAATTTGGCATTGGATAACCCCAAATCCGCCATGAGCTTCAATGATTTATCACGGTTACGTCTAAAGCGACGATTGCCATTAAAAATCGCATCCAAAGCGCGATCCGGCGCATACCAGTGGCGCTTGGCGTAATGCCAACGAGCGTTGGTGCTTAATGGAATCTCTGCATAAGGGAAAGCAACAATATCGACCTGCTCGGGCTTGATGCCAGCCTGACGCATACAGAATTTCGCGGCCTCATAGGGAAAGTGATTCTTAGCGTGCTTATCGCGAATAAAGCGCTCTTCTTCAGCTGCGGCGATGATTTTACCATCGACCAAAATGGCCGCAGAAGCGTCGTGACCTAGGGCGCCAGATAAACCTAAAACGATCATGCTGTAACTTTCGAAATTTTATTTCCTGCTATTTTACTTTAGTTTAGGGAAACACTGATTAAATGTCTGCGCGAGCAAATTGCTTCGTTGCTTGGCACTCACAACCTCGCTGTATGCCGCATACTATCTCGGCTTATGCGTTCCGTGCGCCTTGCACTTTATCTCGCTCGCCGATTTAATCAGCGTTACCTAGTGTAGGCCTGCGCGATTTAAGATATGAACCAACGGCGACTGACCTGCATATTCAGTTAAAAAAGCATTTTTTAACAACATAAACGCATCGGCATCATCACGCCAATTTTGCATGAGCCGCTTAATATCCATGACGTGCTTACGCTCAAAACGCCAATCAGAAAAAAACTGGCCAAAATGTGCCTGCAAAGCATCCAAGTCAATTAATACGGGCTCAAAATTGAGTACTTTTACATTCGTCGCTTTAAAGTCCCCATGTGAAAATTTCAGCAAATAAAGCTTGTGAAACAATTTCGCAATATTCGACGCCACCAATCGACGTTCATCATCACTTTGGGTACTCGCGAAGAACTGCAATACATCCGGCGCATCCACATACTCACTCAAGTAGTAAGCTCGCCCACGCAAAAAACCAAAACGCTCTTCTACCAAAGCGAGCGGCTTGGGCGTCGCAATATTGGAGATAATGAGTCGATGCGCATTTGCCCAAGAAATCGCTGCACGACTTTGGCGAAAAGCCCGATTCAACCCATGCCAGAAATTTTTAATGTTATACCGTTTAATTACCAATAGGCGCCCAGCAATCTGAGCTGATGCTATCGTGCAAGTCCTACCGTTTTTAATATTAAATGCTGTGTTGAGCAAAAATCGGTCTAGTGATAACAAGCCACTACGTTCGACATTGAAATCGGTCGAGAATGCTAAAAAATATGTGGCATCTTGCACGACACTAACATCAGTACAGCGCCTAAATACCTTTTTATCCGCGTAACGTGTAGTCACTTGGTGACGAATTTTACTTGTTAATCTTTGCAAGCGAATCACTTCTGTCATTGAAGACTCAAACCCGAGCCGCTGACAATAAACTGAGAACAGCTCATGCAACCACTTGCCGTCTAAAACATCCATTTTAGAAAACAGGGTCGCAAGGTTTTTTAGTTGCTGCCTCCATCTAAACAGCTTAGATAGATGCCGCACACCATCACCATCAAGGGAGTAAATGGCATCATCTGCCAGCAAAAAGTTTTTAAGATATAAGTCTGTCTGAATTAAACCTGCAGCATGGTGCTGAGCGAGCACTTGCACTAGCCTTTTAGCTAAATTGAAACGTGCGTCATCCGCCAAATACAGCCAAACTTCTTCAATATTTTTGGCATTTTGAATGGCCGAGTAAATCGCAACATACTCTGTTTTCTTACCATCGATTTGGTCTTCGGCTAAAATAGCTGGCGTTGGAATGCCCGCCTTTAGCAAAGATCTAACACCCGCTAAATCTCGCTTAAAATGATGGTAAGCACGCTTTCCTTTGAATACTTTTGCATAGACCGCACGTGCCACTCCATTTGGTTGGTGCCACGAACCACACACGACTTCACGTTGCTGTGGCACAACTCTAACCACAGCCTCAACTACTATTATTGATGCGTCTTTAAGGTGAATCTGCAACGCAATTCTTAATTAAACTTTACGTAAAACGTAAACACGCCACATCGCGTAATATGGGATAAAATCTAAGAACTTAACCACTTTAAATCCCGCTTGCACAAACTCTTGTTCGATTTGTTTTGCTGGAATTAAAAAGCGATTCTGACTTTCCCCTCTAGGATGATGTTTCTCAGAACGCATGCGTTTCCAAGCCTTGTAATTGCCATCAACCCACAAAGACATAATCACGGTATCTTTTGTTACGCGATGAAACTCTTTCAACATCACCAAGCGATGCTCAGACTTACCAATGTGGTGCATTAGGCGCATACTAAAAACACTATCTACAGCTCCATCAGGTAAATCAATTGCAAAGGCCGAAGTTTGCATACCAGTAAAGCGTGATGCAATCTCTTTAGGGCAATTTTCTGTTGCAACCGCAACCATATCTGCGGAGTTATCTGCCCCAATTACGGTCCTATTGGGGTTTTCAGCCAAAGTTGGCCAAAAACGACCAGCACCACACGGCAAATCCAGCACACGCAATGGCTCCCCTGCAATTTTTAGGGCCTTACGTGCCAGTTGCACATCTCGCCAATGTGACAGTCTAGGTTCAATCCCTCTACGGTGTTTTTCGTAATAGTACTGAGAATGCTCTCTAGTATATTTATTCGAGAATTCCAACTTGACAGGCGCTTCTTTTAGCTTAGACATTACACAACCCTTAAAAATGAATTTGTGATTATTATAATAATATGCATTATAACCGCTACTTACGCTTTACTCGATTGGATCGCTTCACGATTCTACGACACAGCCATTTGGCGAACGGCGTCAATTTATCAATCCCTAGATACTGCAAATAAAATGACATGCGCCTTGACCGACTCCAACATTTAGCATGTCGATTTAAAACAGCCAGATCAATCAAGCTCCGCATCACAGCAATATAATTTATTCTCGATTTTTCTAAATCGATGACCGCCACCTTAAGCATAGTTAAATCATCCCTGTTTACAAATAGATGCTTAGGATAAAAAGAACGATGTTGCACATTGGCTGCATGCAACTTTTGAGCAAGTAAAGCCACCGCACTTACGATTGCCTTTTGCTCAGCAAGGGGCGGTCGACCATTGGCAAACAACTCATTTGTTAAGTCTTCTAGAGGTTTAAATCCCGCCAGTTCTTTCGTCAATAATGTTGTTTTAAAGTCTCCATCAGGACTGCGACCAAACAATATAACTTCAGGCGCTGACACACCTCGTTTTTCAAGATAATGCATCATTTCAAATTCACGTTGAAATGTAGGCACACCCTTAATTGGATGCAACCAAGATGTTCGACAATGATTATCCTGGCGCTTCAAGTATGCACCGATTTCAGTGCCATCATCTTGTTGCAGCACAATTCTGCCCACACCGCTCCACCCACCTCGACGCTCATTGGGCTCTTCAAACCAATCCACCTTCCGATTCCACACCTTTTCGAAACTATCAAGCTGATTGTGTTTAAGTAATTGTGCGTATTTTTCTGAAACAAAAGTAAGCAAAAACCACCCCTATCAATCTCTAATTTAGAGAGGCATTTTATCAGGCTTCTACTACAAATTTTCTCACCGATCACCCTAATCAATTAAAATAGCAGAAATATCATGCTCACACTCATTTCAAAAATCCTCTCCCGCCTCCCATTACCCATCATCCATGGTCTCGGTAAAATACTAGGCTGGCTGTTGCATCTGCTGACACCAAACACGGCAAGCCTGCGGCGCGAAAATCTACGCCAAAGTGACCTTTGTAAAACTGACACAGAATTCAAGCAGGTTATCAGAAAAAATATAGGCGAAACTGGCAAAGCTATCCTGGAAACACTTGCAATCTGGGACTGGTCTGAACAGCAGGCACTTGACCAAGTGCAATCTGCATCCAACTGGCACCTAATGGATGAGGCCCTCTCGCGAGGCAAGGGCATTATATTTCTCACCCCACATCTGGGTTGTTTTGAGATCACTTCAATTTACTACGGTCACCATCACCCGATTACCGTGCTGTTCAGGCCGCCAAAAAAATCCTGGCTGACCCCACTTATCGACAGCGGACGTACCAAAGGTAAGGTCAAGCTCGCGCCTGCCAACACTCACGGGGTACGCTTGCTTATGCAGGCATTAAAAAACAATGAAGCCATCGGCATTCTGCCAGATCAAAACCCTGCCGCCGGAGAAGGTGAGTGGGCACCATTTTTCGACAAACCCGCATACACGATGTCTCTTGTCAGCAAACTTGCAGAAAAAACTGGCGCGACAGTCATTATGGTATTTGGAGAGCGGCTACCGAAAGGCAAGGGTTACATCGTGCACTTTTCTAAACTCGAAGATCATGCCATTGCTACCCCCGCCTTACTGAATCAGGCAATTGAAGATCAAATCAGACAGTGTCCATCCCAATATTACTGGGGTTACCATCGCTATAAAGTGAGTCGCAAAGCAAAATCACAACTCACTGCTGAATAAGCGATTTTTCTTTAGCCAGCCTATTCTGAAATCTAGCGCTATTGAATTTTGCATAGAGTTTCTGCGCACGCGCTTCAACCTCCAGCCAGAACGCGCCAGATTGTGGCAAATAGTGCCGCCTGAACAACAGCCAGTCTTCTTCAGTAAATCCGCAATCCATTGCCGAAAACACCAGCCCAGCAATGTCCTTCATCACCGCGTTACCATGGCTGGATTGCCCGAGCAGCATTCGATGCAAGTCGATTAAAATGAGATTGACTTTACCTTCTGCCAACTCAGAGGCCCTCATAACAAAATGACACAGGTAAAAATCACGATGGCACATGCCAGCACCATGAAGTTTGGCCGCCAACTGCGCCAGTGCAGTGATGATGCCAACCTTTAGTGCGGGATCAGGCGGATTTTGTTTCCAGTTCGCACATAAATCTTCAAGAGAAACAATATCGCCCAAATCCTCAGTGATTAAAAACGACTGCTGCGTGGCCGGATTGATACCCTTCACCCCATAGCCAATTAAGGGGGTGGTTGAAATACCAATCAGCGCCAGCTTTTTAATCGCCTCAACCTCAGTCATTGCACCTAAAACAGGCTTTTTAAAACTGAATAGATTCTTAAGAATTTCTCGCCAGCCCACACCAAAATGCTGCTTAACAAAGTAGCTTCGGCCATTCAGGCTGACCTGTATCGTCCTGCGGCCTTTCACATCGCGAAACGCCTTACCCTGCAACCCCATGACCCCATCGAAAACGTCTTCGCCAGTTAGCACTTGCTTAATTGCATCAGGTACAAGTAGCATTGATTTAGCTGTCATAACTGTTGCTTTCTTTCGGCCAAATCAATCAGGATATTCGCTTCTGCACTGCCATCATTTGCCAGCATGATATTTTTCGCATAACTGATTCCGTTAGCAGACCACTGCGGCTTTTTATCGCTTTGCCGCATTTCCAGAAACTGCTGGTTAAACAACGCTTGATCAAAAGGTAGCGCATGGACAATTCCCGCATTTGCATCAGCAACGTGGTGTGCATAACCGCAGCTTGCGGTGACAAGGGTAGGCGCCCCGCACGCAAGCGCCTCAAGAATCACCAAACCGGTATTCTCTCGATAGGCTGGATGCACACATACCTCAGCTCCCTGCATTAATTGCGGGATATCTGGTCGACCTTTTGAAATAAGCACATTTTTTTCTAAGCCTAATTTTTTGGCCATCTGACTGAATTCTTTAGGATTATCCTGCCCTACTGCCACCAACCGTGTGGTCACACGCAAGTGCTCAGGCAGCGCAGCTAAAGCTAAAATCGCGCGATCTAGGCCCTTCATCGCAAAACCAGAGCCCGTAAGCAGATAAACGAAATCCCCTTCGCCAAAACCAAATGACTCACGCAGATGCTTGCGCATCGACTGTTTATCCTGCAACAAGAAACGCTCTGGAGATAAAAATGGCGGGATGTAGTGATACCGCTCATCTTGAATACCGTACCAGCGCTGAAAATGTGATTTCTCAGCCAGTGATACCGCCAATACTTCTGTTTTTGAGTCGGCAGAAAAAATAGCTTTTTCACAGGCAACGAACCACTTAAAACGCGGCGTCAATCGATATAAAAAATTACGCTGCTGATGCGCCCGCTCGATAAAACAGGGGTCTGCCGCAAAGTGCGCATCCAGACCAGCCATGCGGTTATAGCCAAAAATATAGTCAAACTGATCAGCGTTAATCTGTGCAAATGAAGTATCGATAAATTTTTGATAACGCTGGTAATTAAACCAACCGGTCTGCGGCAACACATGTATCGTAATGGTCGGGCTGGACTTCTGCTCAGGCTGATCACCATCCCATGACATGGTAAAAATCTCCACATCATGGCCACGCTTCACGAGCTCATGCGCGGTTCGCAACATGTCGCGCTGCATTCCACCATATGGAAAATACTTAAAAATCAGAAACGCAAATTTCAATCTGATCCCTGACTGGGCAAAAAATGTAATTGTATGCGAAAATGCGGCATATGCCGCAGATACTGCTCGTCAAAACATCATCCATGGGTGATGTAATACACAACCTACCCGTCATCGCTGACATTCGCGCCCATTACCCCACTGCATCTTTCGATTGGATGGTAGAGGAAAGCTTCGCAGAAATACCTCATTTACATTCGCAAGTGCGGGAAATTATTCCGGTTGCCGTCAGACGCTGGCGCAAGTCTTTATTCAGCCCCAACACTTGGGGAGAAATCAGGCAGCTTAATCGGCATCTAAAAAACACACGATATGATGCCATCATCGACACACAAGGCCTACTTAAAAGCGCAGCTGTAGCGACACTCGCCCATGGCGAGAGCTTCGGTATGAACTTTCACTCAGCCAGAGAGCCTATCGCCAGCCTGTTTTACCAACATACGTTTGATATCCCCCGTAATCAACACGCAGTGAATAGAAATCGTGCACTTGCGGCTTTGTCGCTTAATTATCAAATTCCTGAGTCTGCCCCTGATTATGGACTGAACTTGGTAGCACAGAGAATCAAACTTGCAGATGCATTCACCTTACCTGGCCGCTATGTCGTGTTTCTGCATGGCACAAGCCGTGACTCAAAACTATGGCCAATCGCTCATTGGATAACACTGGCTGAGCAACTGGAAAAATATGATTTGAAGATTCTATTGCCATGGTCTAATCCCGCTGAAGAAGGTCGCGCGCGCGCCATTGCGGACAATGCCAGCAATGCCATCATTTTGCCCAAACTAAGGCTCACGCCCTTAGCAGCAATACTGGCCAACGCTGAACTCAACATAGGCGTAGATACTGGGCTTATGCACCTTTCAACCGCGCTCGACAAACCGAGCATCGCCATCTACACAGACACCGACCCAGTGTATACAGGCGTACTGCCTAGTGTAAAAAATCTGGCGGTCAATATCGGCGGGAAGGCCCAAATACCTGATACCCGCAGCGTGCTTGCACTGGCGCGGACTTTTATCAATAAGGACTGACTTTGAAAACCTCAACATTTCTGGTGATAGGCGGCGCAGGTTATATAGGCTCCCATCTGGTAAAAGCACTCATTGAGCAAGAACACCGCGTATTGGTCGTGGACAACCTATCCGCAGGAAAAGCCTCCGCCGTTCTGGGGGGCGAGTTGCTGGTACACGATTTTGATGACCGTGCATTTCTGGATAGCCTATTTAAAACGCATCAATTTGATGGCGTTTTCCACTTTGCGTCACAAATCGTTGTCAGCGAATCAGTCAAAGACCCAGGTAAGTATTATCGTGCCAACACAGCGGCAACGCTCACCTTGCTTGAAGCAATGCGCGATCACGATGTTGGCCCATTAGTGTTTTCATCTACCGCAGCCGTTTATGGAGAACCGCAATACACGCCGATTGATGAAAACCACCCCACCAACGCAGTCAATCCATACGGCCGAAGCAAATTGATGGTGGAACAAATGTTGCAGGATTTTGCCAACGCATATCAACAACAATACGTCGCTCTGCGCTACTTCAATGCTGCGGGAGCCGATCCGCAGGCACGTATTGGCGAACAACATAACCCTGAAACACACCTGATTCCGCTAGCACTGCAAGCAATTACCGGCAAATGCCCGCCTCTGCAGCTTTTTGGTCAGGACTATGACACTCCGGATGGCACATGTATCCGCGACTACATCCACGTAGACGATCTCGCCAGCGCACATATTCTGGCAATGAACTATCTCATCAATGGTGGAGATTCAGGCGTTTTCAACATCGGAAACGGTCAAGGCTACAGTGTCAATGAAGTAATTCAAACAGCCTCCAAAGTTGCCGAGAAGCAAGTACCAGTCACATATGCACCACGAAGAGCAGGCGACCCTGCCCGTTTGGTGGCAGATGCAAACCGCGCCAAACAAGTGCTTGGCTGGCAACCAAAATATGCTGACTTAACTTTAATTATTCAGCATGCCTGGGCTTGGGAAAAATCCAGACACTGATTCAGAAAGTTTCTTAGTTCATGGGGAATTTTTCGAATTTCCCCATCATCGCTATTGAAAAACAAAAATACGCCCCCACTCATTCGAGTATCTTCATATATCAAGCACTTAATGCTAGTAAAAATCAGAGGACAGCCATGCAACAAGATCAAGAATTACAGCACCCAGAACAAGAAGCTTCAACAGAGACATCCGCCCCTATCACGCCAGAAGCAAAAATCACGGAACTAGAAGCCGCACTGGAAGAAGCCAAAGCCAGCGTACTTTACGTAAAAGCCGAAGGTGAAAATATTCGCCGCCGTGCCGTAGACGATATCGACAAAGCACGCAAATTTGCTTTGGAGAAGTTTTCTAATGAATTGCTAGCCGTAAAAGATAGCTTGGACGCAGCTTTACTCATTGAAACTTCTGATGTGCAAAGCTACAAAGATGGTGTGCAATTAACGGCCAATCAATTATCAAGCGTGTTTGATAAATTCAATATCGCTGAAATCAACCCAGTCGGTGAAAAGTTCGATCCTAATAAACATCAGGCAATTTCAATGCTGGAAAATAGCGGCGAACCTAATACCGTCACTCAGGTCTTGCAAAAAGGTTACACATTGAACGACCGCGTGTTGCGTCCTGCATTGGTAATGGTGGCGAAATAAATCTGCAATCAAGCACTTGAATTCAGTTAAACCACCTCCATTTAGCTATCAAGGTTAAGAACTCAAACTGCTCTCACATGGAAAGCAGTTCAACAAATTTAAATTAAAGGAAATATATATGGGCAAAATCATTGGTATTGACTTAGGTACAACAAATTCTTGCGTTGCCGTGATGGAAGGTGGCAAACCCCGCGTCATCGAAAATGCTGAAGGTGCTCGCACAACGCCTTCAATCATCGCCTATCAGGAAGATGGCGAGATTTTGGCTGGAGCACCGGCTAAACGTCAAGCAGTGACTAATCCAAAAAATACTTTATACGCAGTAAAACGCCTAATCGGCCGCCGTTTCGAAGAAAAAGAAGTGCAAAAAGACATTGGTCTGATGCCTTACGCCATCACAAAAGCAGACAACGGTGACGCATGGGTAGAAGTGCGCGGCAATAAAATGGCACCGCCACAAATCTCAGCTGAAGTTTTGCGCAAAATGAAAAAAACTGCAGAAGATTACTTGGGCGAAGAAGTAACCGAAGCCGTGATTACTGTACCGGCCTACTTCAACGACAGCCAACGCCAAGCCACCAAAGACGCTGGTCGTATCGCTGGCTTGGAAGTAAAACGTATCATCAACGAGCCAACGGCTGCTGCTTTAGCTTTCGGTTTGGACAAACAAGAAGGTGACCGTAAAATTGCGGTGTATGACTTGGGTGGCGGTACGTTTGACGTTTCGATCATTGAAATCTCAAGCATTGATGGTGAGCATCAATTTGAAGTACTTTCAACCAACGGTGATACATTCCTAGGTGGTGAAGACTTCGATAACCGCTTGATTGACTTCTTGGCCGATGAGTTCAAGAAAGAAAATGGTTTAGATCTGCGCAATGACTTATTGGCCAAACAACGCCTGAAAGAAGCCGCTGAAAAAGCCAAGATTGAGCTCTCCGGCGCACAGCAAACTGAAGTAAACTTGCCATACATCACGGCTGACGCTTCTGGCCCGAAACACTTAGTGGTCAAAATCACCCGTTCAAAACTAGAATCTCTAGTTGAAGACTTGATCGAGCGCACCATGGCACCTTGCCGTACCGCATTGAAAGATGCTGGCGTATCCGCTTCTGACATTTCAGACGTCATTTTAGTGGGCGGCCAAAGCCGTATGCCTAAAGTGCAAGAGAAAGTAAAAGAAATCTTCGGTAAAGAGCCACGTAAAGACGTGAACCCAGACGAAGCGGTTGCCGTAGGCGCTGCAATTCAAGGTGGCGTATTGCAAGGTGACGTAAAAGACGTGTTGTTACTGGACGTGACACCATTGTCATTAGGGATCGAAACCCTCGGTGGCGTGATGACTAAACTCATCAAGAAAAACACCACGATTCCTACCAAGGCATCACAAGTGTTCTCAACCGCTGAAGACAACCAAAACGCCGTGACGATTCAAGTATTGCAAGGTGAGCGTGAAATGGCTTCTGCCAACAAATCACTGGGGCAGTTCAACTTGAGCGACATTCCACCTGCACCACGTGGCATGCCACAGATTGAAGTGACTTTTGATATCGATGCCAACGGTATTTTGCACGTATCTGCAAAAGACAAAGCCACTGGCAAAGAAAACAAAATTACCATTAAAGCGAATTCTGGTCTTTCTGAAGAAGAAATCAAGAAGATGGAAGAAGATGCGATCAAATATGCCGATGAAGACCGCAAATTGCGTGAATTGGTAGATGCGCGCAACACGGCAGATGGCATGGTGCACTCAGTGAAAAAATCACTCACTGAACACGGTGACAAGTTAGATGCCGCAGAAAAAGAAGCCATTGAGGCAGCCATTAAAGACGTGGAAGAAGCCTTAAAATCTGACGATAAAGCAGCGATTGAAGCCAAAACGGAAGCGCTGACGACAGCATCACAAAAACTGGGTGAAAAAGTGTACGCTGAGCAACAAGCACAAGCCAACGCACAAAGCGCACAACCAAGCCCAGAAGGTGAAAAAACAGTGGACGGTGACGTTGTAGATGCAGAGTTCGAAGAAGTAAAGAAAGACTAAAAAATATTTAGCCACAGAGAACACAGAGTTCACAGAGCCTAGGCAATGTGACTTTGTGTTTTTGTGCAATGTGGCTACGTTGCTTAGCAAGCGTGGAAATTTAACTTTATTTAACTGGAATAAGAACTACAGCATGAATGGGTAAGTTTTAATACTCTGTGAACTCTGTGTTCTCTGTGGCAAACAATGGCAAGCAAAAGAGACTATTACGAAATCCTAGGTGTCAATAAAGACGCCTCTGAAGAAGAAATCAAAAAGGCTTATCGCAAGCTTGCGATGAAGTATCATCCTGACCGCAACCCGGACAATCCGAAAGCGGAAGAGCAGTTTAAAGAAGCCAAAGAAGCCTATGAAATGCTCTCAGACAGCCAGAAAAGGGCTGCCTACGATCAATATGGCCATGCCGGGGTTGACCCAAGCATGGGCGCGGGAGCTGGTGGTTTTGGTGGTGCAGGGTTTGGCGACGCCTTCAGTGACATCTTTGGTGATATCTTTGGTGGCGGCGCACGCAGTCAGCGTAGCAACGTCTATCGTGGTGCAGATTTACGCTACAACATGGAGATCAACCTAGAAGAAGCGGCTAAAGGGGCTGAGTCCAAGATCCGCATCCCGGTTCAAGCCAAGTGTGAGCCATGCAACGGTACCGGCACAAAATCAGGCAAATCCCCCGTCACCTGTACCACTTGCGGCGGACACGGCCAAGTGCGCATGCAACAAGGCTTCTTTTCAGTGCAGCAGACCTGCCCCAAATGTCATGGCACAGGCAAGATGATCAAAGATGAGGATAAATGCGGCACTTGCCACGGCGCAGGTCGCACCAAACAAAACAAAACTCTTTCCGTTAAAATTCCGGCTGGCGTGGATGAAGGCGACAGAATCCGCTTGAGTGGTGAAGGCGAGGCTGGAGTCAATGGCGGTCCAACTGGTGACTTGTACGTGGTCATTCACATCAAGCCCCATAGCATCTTTCAGCGCGATGGTGGCAATCTCCACTGCGAAATGCCCATCAGTTTCAGCACTGCGGCCCTAGGTGGCGAAATTGAGGTCCCCACGCTGGATGGCTCTGCCAAGATGAAAATTCCAGCAGAAACCCAAACCGGTGGCGTATTCAGATTACGCGGCAAAGGTATCAAGCCACTGCGATCCAGTGACCAGGGCGACTTGATGGTGCATGTCGTGGTGGAAACTCCTGTCAAACTCACGACACGCCAGAAAGAGCTACTGCGTGAATTCGAAGAAAGTACGCAAGCAGACGCTGGCAAACATAGCCCAAAAAATAAAAGCTGGGTTGATAAAGCCAGAGACTTCTTTGGTTAGCTCGCTGACTATGTCGGTGGGCTAAAAGGAAACTGCTCTGTTGCTGGCATGGCTATCGGGGATTAGTCCCCCAGTAAGGAAAAACCCTTGCCATCTCTGACAAGGGTTTCATCACTGGTGGCCCCTCTGTGAGTCGAACACAGCACCAACGGATTCTGGTTTGTGTGGCTTTCACCACTCCCTGGACTATACCTTCACCATATCTCGCGACTTAGGTGGGTGCCGTCTAGTCTCTACACGTTCAAAGTGCTTTCACACTAAGCTTCGCTCGGTATTGCCTTGTGCATCGCTGCCGTCAGGTTTCACCGAATTTGACACCATCCCATACAAAGTTTCCTATCGTATGGCACAAATTTTATGAGTCCGCTGCTCTAACCAAGCATGAGCTAAGGGGCCTTAAACTTTAACTTTCTTCCACGGTTTTGGAATTTTTACTTCCACAAAACTGTGGGAGTGGTTTTTAATCATTTACTACTTGCTAACCTATTGTTTTTATTACACTTTACACTATAACAACCTAATCTTGAATAGATTATGAGTCCACCGCGCTAACCAAGCATGGGCTAAAGGATCCAAAAGGTTGAACTAGTCTTGACCCGTTTCCAAGAAGCTTCTCAAACGCTCAGAACGGGTAGGATGGCGCAGTTTACGTAAGGCCTTTGCTTCAATCTGACGAATACGTTCGCGTGTTACATCAAACTGCTTGCCCACTTCCTCCAGTGTATGATCGGTATTCATTTCGATACCAAATCGCATACGCAACACCTTAGCTTCACGCGGCGTCAGCGACTCAAGCACTTCACTGGTTGCATCACGCAGACTGGCATAAACCGCTGCGTCTACCGGTGCTAATGTGGTGCTATCTTCAATAAAGTCGCCCAAATGAGAATCTTCATCATCACCGATTGGCGTTTCCATCGAGATTGGCTCTTTGCTGATCTTCAAGATCTTACGAATCTTGTCTTCAGGCATTTCCATTTTTTCTGCCAGCAGGGCTGGATCTGGCTCAACCCCTGTTTCTTGCAAAATCTGACGGCTGATACGATTCATTTTGTTGATTGTTTCGATCATATGTACCGGAATACGAATCGTACGCGCCTGGTCGGCAATGCTACGGGTAATCGCCTGACGAATCCACCATGTGGCATAGGTTGAGAATTTGAAGCCACGGCGGTATTCAAATTTATCCACCGCTTTCATCAAACCGATGTTGCCTTCTTGAATCAAGTCGAGAAATTGCAAACCACGGTTGGTGTATTTTTTAGCAATAGAGATCACCAGACGCAAGTTGGCCTCAATCATCTCACGTTTAGCACGACGTGCGCGTGCCTCGCCTGTGGTCATCTGCTTATTGATTTCTTTGAGCTCTTTAGTCGAAATGCCAACCTTAGCTTCAAGATCAATCATGCGTTGTTGCTGATCGAGAATGGAGTGATTAAAACGCGCCAGTTTCTCAACATAGGGCTTGTCGGCTTTTAACTCATCTGCCAACCAGTTGAGATTATTCTCGTTCCCGGGAAAAGATTTAATAAAGTGGGCGCGTGGCATACCCGATTTTTCAACGCAGAAGTCCAGCACTTTACGCTCATGGCCACGAACGGTTTCAACCATATCACGCACCTGATCGCACAACGATTCTACTTGTTTGGGTGAGAACCGGAAAGCCGTCAGTTCGGTCAGAATATCGGCCAACAATGCCTGGTATTCAGGATCTTGAGGCCCTCGAACCGGCAATATCTCCGTCATTTTGTAATGTGCAGCGCGCACTACTGTGAATCGCGTCAACAACTCATCTTTGAGCTTAGCTAAAATCTCAGCCGAGATAGCGGACGCCTTAGCGCCTCCATCATCATCCTCTTCCTCTTTATCGACTTCATCCTCTGCGTCCGATTCGGCAGTCATCGCCACATCCAAGCCAATATCAGAGTCAATCAGACCATCGACCAAGTCATCCACACTGAGTTCATCTCTCTCAACCTGCCCCACCAGTTCGAGCAAGGCTGCAACAGTTGTTGGGCAAGCCGCAATCGCCTGCACCATGTGTTTGAGACCATCTTCAATACGGCGAGCGATTTCAATTTCGTTTTCACGGGTCAGCAAGTCTACAGTGCCCATTTCACGCATGTACATACGCACTGGGTCTGTCGTACGACCAAAATCAGAGTCCACTGTCGCCAGTGCTTGTTCCGCCTCTTCGACCGCATCCTCATCGGCGACCGTCGGTGTTGCATCTGACATTAAGAGGACTTCCGCATCCGGCGCTTCTTCATAGACCTGAATACCCATGTCATTGATCATGCCGATGATGCCGTCAATCTGCTCAGACCCTTGCACATCGTCTGGTAAGTGGTCATTAATCTCAGCATAAGTGAGATAGCCACGCTCTTTACCTAGAACTATCAGGCTTTTTAATCGCGTACGGCGCTCTTCAGCATTCACTTCCTGAAGCTCAGGATTCACATAGCCCTGCGTAATTTTCTCAGCCAGCTGATCACTTTTCTTTGGTCTTGCCATCACTTACCTCTAGAATTATGCTGATTACACATCCCAACCACTGATGCGATCAATAAGATTGAGACCTTTGCACGAATATCTGCACTTGTGAATACGGTGTTAAAAATTGACTCAAAATCCTCATTTACCCCATGTAAACTCCGGTTTTTTGTCATTTTTTGCCTAGTCTTCACTGCGTTCGCCTATCCGTGCAAAGGTCTCAAGATTGTGCAACCTTTTATTATATCAGAATTAAGCTTTATTTTGACCGGATTTGTTACCAACGGACTTCAATAACGCCACCTCTTCTGCCGTGAGTGCACTCAACGGCTTCTCACTCAACTGCGCCAATAATGTAGCACTTTTTCGCTGCAAATAAATCGATTGCAATTGCGCCCTTGCACCAGCCAACTCCACCTGCAGATCTAAAGTCTCATCAATACGACTTAACTCATGCTCCAACTCACGGAATAAATGACTGGGCACTTTATTTTCAAGCACTCGCAATAAGACTACTGGCTTCGACTGCGGATTCGCAATGCAAGTTTCCACCGTACGACGCAACAATACATCCTCATCATGTTCACCAGATATCCATTCCAAATCAGCCTGATTCGCCATTGCAGGCAACATCAATTGCATAATGCAAAATCGCTTCTGCAATGAGGTCATCGTGCGTGACAACTTGGATTTTACCTGCACCGGCGATCTGGATAAATTGGGAAGCTTCAACAACGCATGCATTTCTTCCGAGGTGAGTTGCGCCAACTCAGCCACTTTTTTTCTCAGATACATTGCACTGCGCGGCGCATTGATCTGTTGCATGATGGGTTCAGCCTCGTTGAGGAATCGCACACGATCCTCTTGTGTTTGCAATGCATTATGCTCACTCAAGTGCTGCAAAATATATTGCGATAGCGGGATCGCATGCTTGATTTCAATCTCAAACTTCTCTTTACCAAACTCACGCACATAAGAATCTGGATCGTGCTCACTCGGCAAAAACAGAAATGAAAGTTTTAATCCATCGGTCAGCGCAGGCAAAGCATTCATCGCGGCACGCCAAGCAGCGGTACGCCCTGCATTATCCCCATCAAAACAGAATACAATCGACTCTGTCTGTCGCATCAACTTGGTAATGTGATACGGAGTGGTTGCCGTACCCAATGCAGCAACCGCATACTCGATTCCATACTGCGCCAGTGCCACCACATCCATGTAACCTTCAACCACCAAAGCACACCCTGCATCCCGAATCGCACGCCTAGCCAAGAACAATCCATACAACTCATGCCCTTTTTGAAATAAGGGCGTTTCCGGAGAGTTGTAATATTTGGGGGTATCTTCTGGATCAATGACACGCCCTCCAAAACCAATTACTTGCCCCTTCTGGTCATGAATCGGGAACATGATGCGATCACGGAAACGGTCATAACGGCGCCCCTGCTCATTCTCGACCACTAGCCCCGCTACCTTCATGACCTCACTTTCGTAATGCGAGAACACCCCTTGGAGGCTCTGCCAACCGGCTGGCGCATAACCAATCTGGAACTTGGCCGCTACCTGACCACTTAAGCCTCGCTCCTTTAAGTAATTGATTGCACGCTGTGACTTTTTCAGCTCCGCCTTATAGAACTGTGCAGCCTGGTGCAACACCTCCTGCAGACCGTCCGCAACTTGAGGTGACGACTGCTCTTGCTCGCGCGACTCCCGCGGCACCGTCATGCCTACACTTTTTGCTAACTCATGAATCGCATCCACAAAACTTAGCCCCTGATATTCCATCAGGAAACCAATGGCTGTCCCATGTGCCCCACAGCCAAAACAATGGTAAAACTGCTTAGTTGGGCTCACTGTGAAACTTGGAGATTTCTCATTATGGAATGGGCAGCAGGCTGAGTAATTAGCGCCTGCCTTCTTCAATGGCACACTCCTATCCACCACGTCCACAATATCGACGCGGTTAAGGAGCTCTTGTATAAAGCTTTCAGGAATCAAAATAGTGGCACTTGAAGTTTCTTGGTTAATCCAATAAAGCGTAGTTACGGATTACAGACAGCACATTTTAGCGTAAATTTAACCCAGATTTTCCATTAGGAGTGGAGATAAATATCCCCTAATAAAAAATTCAAGTTTATGCTTTGTTTAGAAAACAAAAAAGGAGCATAACGCTCCTTTTAGCATAACCTACTCACCGACTTAACCTAATTTGGCCTTAATCATGCCTGACACCTTACCCATATCAGCCACCCCTGCAACCAAGGGCCTGACCAACGCCACTACTTTACCCATGTCCTTTGCACCCTGGGCTCCGGCATCGACAATGACACGATCAATGATTTGCGCCACTTCAGCTTCTGTCAGTTGCTGCGGCAGGTAAGTCTGCAACACGCTTAATTCAAACTTCTCGACATCAGCCAGATCACTGCGATTAGCAGACTCATACGCTGCAATCGAATCGCGGCGCTGCTTGAGCATTTTCTCAATAACAGCAATCACATGACCATCATTCAACTCGATCCGCTCATCCACTTCACGCTGCTTGATGGCGGCTTGCAACAACCGAATCGCACCTAGACGCGCACTGTCTTTAGCGCGCATCGCGGTCTTCATGTCCTCAGATATCTGAGCTTTTAACGACATGAATCGACTTAGTAAAGTTTAGCAGGTAATGTTTGCTTCATCAGGCGGCGATATTGACGCTTAACTGCGGCAGCAGCTTTACGTTTGCGCTCCCAAGTTGGCTTTTCGTAAAACTCACGCGCGCGAAGATCGTTCAACAAACCTGTTTTCTCAATCAAACGCTTAAAACGACGCAACGCAACGTCAAACGGCTCATTCTCTTTTACACGTACACTAGACATTCGAACTCTCTTATTCTACATCAATGATTGGGATACTCGAGCCAAAGCCTGTTATGTAGGCGATAAACTCGAGAAAAGTTCGTTATTTTAATCGTATAATTGGTTTAGTTCAATTACTTTTATCGTTTTATATTACAAAAAGTCTTTTAGATAGAAACGGATACGCAATAAATGTTAGTTTTGGGCATTGAGTCCTCCTGTGACGAAACGGGTGTCGCGCTTTACGACACGCATCTTGGACTTTTGGCGCACACATTACACACGCAGGTAGAGATGCACGCAGAGTATGGCGGTGTCGTACCTGAGTTAGCCTCACGCGATCACATTCGACGCGTGTTGCCACTGACCGAAAAAACACTGCAGCTGGCCAATAGGACCCTGCAGGATATTGATGCGATCGCCTATACACAAGGTCCAGGACTATCTGGCGCACTGCTCGTGGGCACCAGCTTTGCCGAATCACTTGCCTTCAGTTTGAGTGTGCCAACCATCAGCGTGCACCATCTTGAAGGTCACCTACTTGCACCACTGTTAGAAGAAAATCCACCAAATTTCCCTTTTGTTGCTCTGCTGGTGTCTGGAGGACATAGTCAATTAATGCGTGTAGACAGTATTGGGCAGTATACGCTTCTGGGGGACACGCTGGATGATGCTGCCGGCGAAGCCTTCGACAAGACCGCCAAGCTATTGAACCTAGGCTACCCCGGTGGACCAGCCCTATCAACACTCGCGCTTAATGGAATAGCACGCTTCACCTTGCCACGACCACTATTGAAGAGTGACGACTTGAACTTCAGCTTTAGTGGATTAAAAACCTCTGTTCTGACACTCGTCAACCAACACGAGCCCCTTGATGAAAAAACAAAGGCTGACATTGCGTATGAATTTCAGGAGGCTGTGACCGATGTTCTTACCAAGAAATGCATGCTTGCCCTGCGCCAGACTGGTCTGAATAAGCTGATCGTATCTGGCGGCGTAGGCGCCAACACTAGACTACGGGCAAAGTTAAACGCGGCAGCGCAACGCCAATCGTGCCATGTCAGCTACCCACGCCTAGAGTTCTGCACCGACAACGGCGCAATGATTGCTTTCGCTGGCGCCATGCGACTTAAATCTGCGCCGCTAGGTCATCAGGAACAGTCTCACAGCTTTAGTGTAAGGCCGCGCTGGAATTTAAGCGAACTAAAGACACCCTAGAGACACCCTAGAAAAACCAAGACCTCCTTAGTCTATTTTTTCTTACCAAAACCAGACTCCGTCCCAGCTAGCAACTTTTGAATATTGCTCCGATGACGCCAAATCAAAAATACTGACATAACAAACACCGTCAGCACGTAATCAGAAATGCCGAGCACATTATCTGCATGTGCCACTAGGAGCCAAGCATATACGGGTGACAACAAGGCTGCAACAATCGCCGCCAATGACGAATATCGGAAGACAACAAACACCGTAATCCACGTCACGATTGCAGCCAAAGCCAGCTCAGGACTGATCACCAACATCACGCCCAATGCCGTTGCCACGCCCTTCCCGCCCTTAAAGCCATAGTAGATCGGGTACAAATGACCGAAGAATACAGCCAACCCCACCGCGCTAATGAGCCACATGGTCATACCGGATTGCAACGCAAGCCAGACTGGAAACCATCCTTTAAAAACATCCCCCAGTAAAGTCAGAATCGCTGCTGACTTCTTCCCACTACGCGCCACATTGGTCGCGCCTATATTGCCACTACCTACGGTGCGTGGATCAGGCAACCCAAAAAGCTTGCTAATCAGAATTCCAAACGCGATGGAGCCTAGCAGATAGGCCATCACTATCCAAACTACTGGTACCAAGGTTACAGGTACAAATCCTAACTCATTCATAAAGGCACCTCTAAAAAAGCATATTCTGTCATCATACTTCGTTACTCCCCAAAAAACTTGTGCTTACATATCATTTATATGCCGCGCCCAATTTTTGGGTTCGCGCCTTGCCTGATTTATCGCACCAATCTTGCAGCTTTAGTTGCCTAGATTGGTGGTGATGCCCTATACGGGTAGTAATATGCATTTTTATAGATACCTTTCAGCCACATTTATACGTTAGAATCAATCAGCCACATTTTAAACCATCACCTATGCACAGGTATCATAATTTATGGATATGATTTTTCTAAGTGAAGTCAAAGTACAAACCAAACTCGGGGTCCCCGAGTGGGAGCGCATGACGCCTCAAACCATCATACTCGACATTGAAATTGGGTACGACCTAAGCAAAGCCTGCAATAGTGATGCTATTACTGACACGATTGATTACGGCCTTGTCGTTAGTCGCATCCGCGATACTCTGGCTGAGCATCACTTTTCCCTAGTGGAGGCCCTGGCAGATCACGTTTGCCAACTGATTTTGAAAGAATTTCATGCTCTGCGCGTCAAAGTTAAGGTGGCAAAACCCATGATATTGCCCGGACTAAAAGCGCTTGGCGTCATCATCGAACGCCACAAAATAAGTTAACCTCGGGGATGATGCATGCTGTGCAGTTGCTTCAGACGCTCCCGCGCCACGTGCGTATAAATCTGTGTGGTTGAAATATCCGAATGCCCCAATAACATCTGCACCACACGCAAATCAGCCCCATGATTCAGCAGGTGAGTCGCAAAAGCATGTCGCAAAACATGCGGTGATATAGGCTTGGTAATTCCAGCCAGTAGCGCATAACGCTTGATGGCGTACCAGAAGGCCTGCCGTGTCATCGCCTCTCCCCGACTAGTCACAAATACGGCATCAGACAAACGCTTTTGCAATATCTCACCCCTCGCCTCGCGTAAGTAACGCGCTATCCAATCGGCAGCCTCCTCCCCCATCGGCACCAAACGAGTTTTGTTGCCTTTTCCGGTTACGCGAACCACGCTATCACTGACACTAACCTCTGTGGTCTTTATTGAAACCAACTCCGACACACGTAGCCCGCACGCGTACAATAGTTCTAACATGGCACGATCCCGCAGCCCAACAGGTTCGTTCAAGTTCGGGGTATTGAGTAATGCCACAACCTCATCTTCATTCAGGCTTTTTGGCAAACTGCGTGGCAATTTGGGGGCTTCTATCTGCAACGTGGGATCGCTACTGATCTTGCCGTCACGCAACAGATAACGGTAAAAACGTCTTAGAGTGGCAATCAAGCGGCTCACGCTACGAGGTTTGCTCTGGGGGAATCTAACAGCTAGGTACTGCTGGATATCGGACTGCTGTACCGATACCAATAAATTCTTGTGCTGAGCAAGCCAAAGTGCAAATGCGGTTAAATCCAGCCGATAGCTGTCCAAGGTATTTTTGGCCAACCCATCCTCCAGCCACAAATAATCAATAAAAGTATCGATCTCCGCCAAATCTTTCGGAGGTTGCGTGTGCTCACTCACATTCGCAGCCTTTCACAGCTTCATGCCGTAACAACCAACGCTTAATAGACAAGCCACTTGCCGCACCCTGCATAAACCCACCTATTCCAGTCTTAGATACCACCCGATGACATGGGATTAGTAGGGGCAATTGATTTGCACCACAAGCGTTTGCTACAGCCCGAGCCCCCGATCCCAATTGCTGCGCAAGCTCACCATAGGTAAGTGTCTGCCCACATGGAATCGCCTCTATCGCATGCCAAACCCGTTGCTGAAAAGCAGTTCCCGGCTGCACCAGCCTTGTATCGAATCCAATATGAGGGTCTTGTAGGTAGCGCACCAACTCCCCGCTGACTTCACTTAGCATAGGATGTTCTGACCGCCTTTCCCTGGCTGGAGTTTTTGACAATAGCGTAATAGTTAACTGTTCTTTGCACAAACTCAAAGCCACGGCACCGAACGGAGTCCGTATCAGCGCATCCTCAGTATCGTGGGGCATATTTTTCGAGACCTTTTCATACTACGATGTTATAACAAATTACGCCTATCGCAAATCCGCAAAAGCAAAAGCCCCAATGACTTTCATCATTGGGGCCTAACTTAACTTCTAACTCTAGCGTATTAAGCGCTTTCTGCTGGCGCCATGACTTCTTTCTCACGCGCTACCAATTTTTCCTTAATACGTGCTGACTTACCTGAACGCTCACGCAAGTAGTACAGTTTCGCACGACGTACGTCACCACGGCGCTTCAATTCGATTGAAGCGATCAATGGGGAGTAAGTTTGGAATGTACGCTCAACACCTTCACCTGAAGAGATCTTACGCACGATGAAAGATGAGTTCAAACCTTTGTTACGCTTAGCAATTACCACACCTTCGTATGCCTGCACACGTTTACGGTTACCTTCAACCACGTTTACACCAACGACCACGGTGTCGCCTGGAGCGAAATCTGGGATTGTTTTGTTCAAACGAGCAATTTCTTCTTGCTCTAACATTTTAATGATATCTGCCATGTTTTATCCCTTGCGGGTTCCTTTTAGTTATGAAGAAGCTTGTTCCTGCTCACAAGAAGTATAAACTTAAGTGCTACGCGGTTAATCTGCTACGTTGCGCGGTGCTCAGATCCTCATGCACTAATATGTACATGCGGTTTTCGCGCCCCGTGCGGATGCATCTTATTCCACTCGCTACTTAATTTCGTCCTCTTGAACTTCCTTTAGCAGCCGTGCTTCTTCTTTCGTCAACGACCTTGCGGCCAATAAATCGGGACGTTGATCCCGAGTTCTTTGCAATGCCGTTTTTAGGCGCCACTGCTTGATCTTGGCATGATTACCTGACAATAATACTTCAGGTACCTTCACACCTTTATATTCTTCTGGCCTAGTGTAATGTGGACAATCCAGCAGACCATCGACAAATGAGTCTTCAATGGCAGAATCACGATCACCTAACGCCCCTGGCATTTGACGTATCATCGCATCCATCAACACCATGGCTGGCAGCTCGCCACCACTCAACACATAGTCACCAATCGATATTTCCTCATCGACCTGCGCATCAATCAGGCGTTGATCCACGCCTTCATAACGACTGGCAAGTAATATCAATCCTTGCTTCTTACTTAACTGCATCACTCTCTGATGCGTCAGCGGCTTACCCGCTGGAGAGAGATGAATCACCCAACTCTCAATATTGGTTTCTGACTGACTCAGTTTGGCCGCAGTAATTGCCTGCTCCAGCGGCTCTATCAGCATCACCATGCCTGGACCCCCGCCATAAGGCCGATCATCAACCGTCTTATGATTGTCTACAGTGAAATCTCGCGGATTCCAGTACCGTACATCATAGATGTGCTGCTGCAACGCCCTACTCGTAATACCCTGTTTGGTCACTGCATCAAACATCTCTGGAAACAAAGTGACCACATCGAACCTAAAAGCCATCGGAGATCACGCAATCAGACTAAAAGTCCTCATCCCAATCCACCAGCATCGATTTAGCTTCTAAATCTACTTCCAGCACGACCGCCGCAATAAAAGGGATCAACCTTTCCTGCGCCCTCTCTTTTGCAGCATCCGTTGTATCTGTCGAACGCTTCACCACCATCACATCATTGGCACCTGTCTCGAACAACTCCGTGATGACACCGAAATCCACGCCTTGCAGATTCTTGACCCGTAGACCAATCAAATCGGTCCAATAATACTCATTCTCTTCAGGTTCTGGGAATTGATCTCTAGGCACCGCAACCTGCTTACCTTTACAGGCAAACGCAGCATCCCTGTCATCAATCCCCTCCAACTTGACCAAAATCACATCATTGTGAATCTTGGCGGTTTCAACCGTCATCTCGCGCCAGTCATCGCCTCGACCCAACCACCACGTGTCGTAATCAAACAACCCATCGATCGCCTCGGTATCTGGCGCAACTTTAAGCCAACCATAAACACCATAGGGCGCAACAACGCGCCCCATTACTACCATGCCATTTTCAGCCAATTGCACTCTTACTTAGGTTATCAAAACCTAAGCACTCAATTAAGCGTCAGCGGCTGGCGCTTCTGTTGCTTCAGCAGCAGCGGCTTTAGCAGCCTCAGCCTCTGCAGCGGCCTTAGCGTCAGCTTCTGCTTTTGCAGCATCTGCAGCAGCTTTAACTTTGGCAGCCTCTTCAGCAGCAATCTTAGCCTTCTTAGCTTCTACTTTTGCAGCATCCTTAGCTTTAGCAGCAATTGCAGCCTCTGGACCTTTGGTGTGGAATTTAACCAAGCGTGCAACTGTATCAGACAGTTGCGCACCGTTGTTTTGCCAGTGCGTCACACGTGCCAAATCAATGCGCAAACCTTCAGCACTCGCACCCGCTGATGGATTGTAGAAACCAACACGCTCAATGAAGCGACCATCACGACGGTTACGTGAATCAGCCACAACCACATTGTAGAATGGAGCTTTTTTCGCGCCGCCACGAGCTAAACGAATAATAACCATAATCTTTGTTCTCTTTTTAGAAAATTTTAAAGCAGAAAGGCGCGGATTCTACGTTACTTCTATCCAGTTTGGCAAGTAATTTCTCTACCCCAATCCCACGATTGATTTTCCCAAGCCAAAACTCATGTCAAACGGGACTCAAACATGTTGTATCATCTTCCTTGACAGATAATACAAACGCCAGCGTAGCGTATAGAGATTATTGCATCTCTTTAAAGCTTGAATGAAAGTACTGCTTGTGCAAAGGGAGCCTGTGCCCCGTCTTATTTCGTCACCCAGTGGGGGAATGTCTTTGATAGACGCTATTCTACTGGAATCTAAGGCTGGCGTGGCTTTGCTGTGAATGTGAAAAATTAATAGCGAGGTTAATGATCGCAAATATCAGAATCAACGCAATGCTAGCAGCCGATTGCCATGTTAGAATCACACGATATGGTATTAATCCACACGTTTTATATCTCCACTGAATAACGACGAGCATGAATTTACTTAAAGCGCTGGCTAAAGTCGGCAGTATGACTTTTGTGTCGCGTATATTGGGATTTGTACGCGACACCTTGATTGCGCGTTTTTTCGGCGCAGGGATGTTGAGTGATGCATTTATCGTAGCTTTTAAAATACCGAATCTGCTACGTAGAGTTTCCGCAGAAGGCGCTTTCAGCCAGGCATTTGTCCCTATTCTTGCGGAGTATAAGAGTCAGCGTAGCGTTGATGAAACCAAAGGATTGGTTGATCGCGTCGCCACTTGGCTAGGCATTATGCTAGTGGTTGTAACTTTACTCGGGATGCTTGCAGCGCCTTTTATCGTTCAGTTGATTGCACCAGGATTTAAGGCGGATGCAAATAAAATGCAGCTGACCGTAGAGTTGTTACGCATCACATTCCCTTATATTTTCTTTATCTCATTCGTTTCGATGGCTGGTGGGGTGTTGAATACCTACAACAAGTTTTCCGTTCCAGCCTTTACTCCAGTCTGGCTCAATGTGTCGATGATTATCTCGATCCTCTTCTTGGCGGATTATTTCGATGAGCCTATTAAGGCGCTGGCTTGGGCTGTATTAATTGGTGGAATCGTACAGTTGATGTTTCAAGTGCCATTCTTGAGACAGATAGGGATGTTGCCTCGCTTTGATTTTAAGCGAGATGATGATGGTGTTTGGCGTATTCTTAAGCTGATGGGGCCTGCTGTTTTAGGGGTGTCGGTGGCACAGATTTCTCTGATTCTAAATACTATTTTCGCCTCATTTTTAATCACGGGTAGCGTGAGTTGGCTCTATTATGCCGATCGGCTGATGGAGTTTCCAACAGGAGTGCTTGGCGTGGCCTTAGGCACAATTTTATTGCCCAGCTTATCTAAAGCCTATTCCAGCCGAGATGATCAAGAATACTCTCAGGTGTTGGATTGGGGGATGCGCCTTACTTTTATCCTTGCCACACCTGCAGCGCTTGCATTGGCAGTACTAGGGGCGCCCTTGGTCACTTCGTTATTTTATTACGGAAAATTCACCCCCCTTGATGTGACGATGACGCAGCAGGCATTGATGGCCTACAGTTTTGGTTTGTTAGGTCTCATTTTGGTCAAGATTCTAGCGCCTGGATTTTATGCAAGGCAGAATGTAAAGACCCCAGTCAAGATTGCAATGTTTACCTTAGTTGCCACGCAAGTGATGAACGTCTTATTTGTTTTTGTGCTGGATTTGCAACATGTAGGACTGGCCTTGGCAATTGGGTTGGCTGCATGTATGAATGCTGGCTTACTCTATCATCACTTACGTAAGGCTAATCTGTTTCATCCTCAGCCAGGGTGGGGCATGTTCATAGTGAAGTTATTGATTGCACTCATAGCAATGGGAGCGGTGCTACATTTTGCGATGGGGGAAGCGCAAGCGTGGCTACATTTTAGTATGGGATATAGACTGGCTTATATTGCAGGATTGGTGGGACTGGGCGGGATGAGTTATTTTGCGACGCTAATGTTGCTGGGATTTAAACCACGTGATTACATACGCAGGGTCAATCACTGATGCAGGTTTGTCGTCATATCCCATCTGTTCGACCGCCACCTTGCGCGTTGGCGATAGGTAATTTCGATGGAATCCATCTAGGACACCAGGCCTTATTGAACAACTTGATGTCTGAGGCCGGACGGTTGAACGCGATGGCTGCGGTAATGACTTTTGAGCCACATCCGCGTGAATTCTTTACACCCCACAATGCCCCAGCCAGATTATGTTCAATGCGTGAGAAGCTGGAGCATTTTTCAGCCATCGGTGTCGAGCGTGTGTACGTATGCCGATTCAACGAGCGTTTTGCCCAGCTAACAGTCAATGCGTTCATGCGGGATATTCTGCAGGATGGGTTGAATGCTCAGGCCATATTGGTGGGACACGACTTTCGCTTTGGCGCCAAGCGTGCAGGCAGTGTGGCTGACTTTGAGCGTGCGGGATTTCAATTACCTAGCCTGCAACAGGTTGACCTTGCCGGAGCGCGTGTTTCTAGCACAAGGGTACGCCTATCCTTAGCAGAGGGGAACTTGAAAGAGGCAGCTACGCTGCTGGGTAGACCGTACAGCATGAGCGGCAAGGTCGTACACGGCGCAAAGCGCGGGAGACAGCTTGGGTTCCCGACCGCGAATGTACATATGCGACACGAACGCCCCGCATTAACTGGTGTATATGCAGTAAAATTGGATGGTTTAAATGCGGTGGCTAACCTAGGGGTTCGACCGACAATTTCGGGTGTGCCTAAGCTGTCTCTGGAAGTGCATGTGCTGGACTTTAGTGGTGACCTATACGGGAAGCATGTGCATATAGAGTTTATGCACAAGATCAGAGAAGAAATGAAATTTGAAAGTTTAGATGCGCTAAAAGCGCAAATTGCATTAGATGTAACCGCGGCACGAGATCTTTTCTTGTATGAGTGCAATTGATTGCGCGAAATTTTCGCACGGGTAGACTTCGCGATATGAATATCGCTCCTACAAATAGCATTTGAGAGAAACATGACTGAAAATAACAAAGATTCGAAATACAGACTGAATTTGCCTGAAACAGATTTTCCCATGCGAGGAGATTTGGCAAAGCGAGAGCCTGCATGGCTGCAGCAGTGGCAAGATAAAAAGCTATATCAGCGCATTCGTAAAGCACGCGCCGGCGCGAAGAAGTTTATCCTGCACGATGGTCCGCCTTATGCAAATGGCGATATTCATATTGGACATGCCGTCAATAAAATTCTTAAGGACATTATCGTTAAATCCAAAACCATGAGTGGTTTTGATGCCCCTTATGTACCGGGGTGGGATTGTCACGGTTTGCCCATTGAGCTGGTGGTAGAGAAAAATCACGGCAAAAACATCGCTCCAGCCAAGTTCCGTGAGTTATGTCGTGAATATGCTGCCGAGCAGGTGGAAAAGCAGAAAAAAGATTTTATCCGTCTGGGGGTGCTGGGCGACTGGGATAATCCATATTTAACCATGGATTATCAGACCGAAGCCGATATCATGCGAGCCTTGGGCAATATCTATAGAAATGGTTACCTGTATCAAGGCAGTAAACCTGTGCATTGGTGCGTAGACTGTGGTTCTGCGCTGGCAGAAGCAGAAGTAGAGTATGAAGATGTCAACTCACCCGCCATTGATGTAGGTTTTAAAGTGGCAGATAACGCGGCCTTAGGCAAGGTTTTTGGAATTTCATTAGAAACCTTGAATGATGCGCTGGCAAAGTGTAGCGAGCAGTTCCAGATGCAAGGCGCAAGCCCGGTGAACGACGAGACAGTACAAGTGAGTACGACAAGGAGTGAGCCGAGTGTCAACGCCGCAGATAAAATGCGCAGTCACTTTGCCTATGCGGTGATTTGGACAACCACACCGTGGACACTACCTGCCAATCAAGCTGTCAGTGTGCATCCTGAGCTCAATTACGATCTGATTCAAACCAGCAGGGGCTTGCTGATACTGGCGCGTGAGTTGGCTGAGAAAACGCTGGCGCGCTACGGTATGGATGGGACGAGCGTGCTGGCGTCATGCCAAGGGGAAGCTTTAAAAGGGCTTCAGCTACATCATCCGTTCGATAAGCGCCAAGTTCCTGTCATTTGCGGTGAACACGTGACTACCGATGCTGGTACTGGCTTGGTACATACGGCAGCGGCGCACGGCGATGATGATTGGCTAGTGATGCGTGCTAATTTCCCAAATGAAAAGCCGCGCGTGCTTATGGGTGGCGATGGCAAGTTCTTTAATAGCGAGCTAGTTGAGCTTGAAGGTATTCGCGGTTTAAGTCGTCAGGAAGCGAATAAGGTTATTTTGGCTACCATGGCCGAGAGTAGAGCCCTGCTCGCAACTGCACGATTGCAACATAGTTTTCCACATTGCTGGCGCCATAAGACGCCACTCATGCAACTAGCAACACACCAGTGGTTTATCGGCATGAATGCACAGGATATGAATGGCAAAGCACTGCGTGAGCATGCGAATGTAGCCGTTGATAACACCGAGTTTTTCCCAAGCTGGGGGCGTGCGCGCCTGGAAGCAATGATTAAAAATCGCCCTGACTGGTGCGTGTCGCGTCAGCGTAACTGGGGTGTGCCGATGCCGTTCTTTGTACATAAAGAAACAGGGGAACCACACCCACAAAGTTTGGAGTTGTTAGAGCGAGTATGCCAGCAGGTGGAGCAGCAAGGCATCGAGGCATGGTTCAGCTTGGATGGTGACAGCTTCTTGAGGCAACGTGCTCCGCAAGCAGCCGAACAGTATAAAAAAGTTACCGACACCTTAGATGTCTGGTTTGATTCCGGCTCCACGCATGCAGCCGTGTTGAAGCGACGAGAGGATTTGGCATTTCCGGCAGACCTGTATCTGGAAGGTTCAGACCAGCACCGTGGCTGGTTCCAATCCAGTCTGCTGACAGGTTGCGCGATTGATGGGCGCGCACCGTACGAAGCCCTTTTAACACATGGCTTTGTGGTGGACGGTAGCGGCCACAAGATGAGCAAGTCCAAAGGTAACGTAGTCGCACCACAAAAAGTGATGGACACCTATGGTGCAGATATTCTGCGCTTATGGACAGCTTCTACCGATTATTCAGGCGAGCTGACCATCTCAGATGAGATTTTGAAGCGAGTTGCCGAAAGTTATCGTCGCATTCGCAACACTTTACGCTTTTTACTGGCAAATCTGGCTGATTTTGATGCCAATAAAGATTTGTTGCCTGTCAGTGAGTGGCTGGAGATTGACCGTTATGCACTGCATTTGATCCGGGAACTGCAAGCGGGTGTTTTGGTCGATTATGATCGCTATGAGTTTCATTTGGCGGTGCAGAAATTTGTGAGCTTCTGTTCGGAGGATTTGGGTGGATTCTATCTGGATATTCTTAAAGATAGGCTGTATACCTCAGGGAGAAAATCGCATGCACGTCACGCGGCACAAAGTGCTTTATATCATATTACGCATGCCATGATGCGTTTGATGGCACCGATTCTGAGCTTTACTGCCAATGAGATCTGGCAAACGCTAGGGCTGGATGCGGATAAGTCGGTGTTTGAAGATGTATGGTATGAATTGCCGGCACATGGTTTGACACAGGCTAATCTCGATGCATGGCAATTGATTCTAGATGTGCGTGCACAAGCGAATAAAGCGATTGAAGAGAAACGCTCTGCAGGATTGATTGGGTCGTCACTGCAATCAGAACTGGATATCTACGCGGATGGAGCGACGCATGATGCCTTAGCTGCACTGGCGGATGATCTGCGCTTTGTGTTGATTACATCGCGCGCTACGGTTCATCAACGTCGCGGTGCCTTGGAAATTCAGGTGTCCCCAAGCGAGCATGTGAAGTGCGACCGTTGCTGGCATTATCGTGCTGATGTCGGTGCAAATGCGGAACATCCGCATATTTGTGGGCGCTGTGTCAGCAATTTGTTCAGTTCAGGTGAGGCGCGTTCACATGCGTAAATGGTTTTTCATCAGCGCTGTGGTTGTCGCGCTGGATTTATATACCAAGCATCTGATACAACAAGCATTTGTATTTGGCGAGCACCTATCTATCGCCAGCTTTTTTGATTTAGTGCGTTTTCATAACACGGGCGCTGCGTTCAGCTTTTTAGCCGATGAAAGCGGCTGGCAGAAATGGTTTTTTACTACGATTACTGCCATTGCTGTGATGGTGATTACTTACTTGATACGTAAGCATCATCAGGAAAAGCTGTTCTGCTGGGGATTGGCTTTGGTGTTGGGTGGAGCTGTCGGGAATTTGTATGACAGATTAACATTGGGCTATGTGGTGGATTTCATTTTCTTTCATATCGATGACTTATACTGGCCCGCCTTTAACGTGGCGGATAGCGCAATCTGTGTGGGGATAGGGTTGTTATTGCTGGATAGTTTCAAAAAAGAAAAGCAGAAGTCTTAATTGGAGATATTCAATGCCAGACTGGGAAAAGCTTATCGAAGGAAAAATTGCACTGGCTAAACGTGGCACAAAGCCCAGCAAGGTGAATTCAAATGAGCGCATTCCGACCGGTCAAACGGAAGTCAAAAATTTCCCCATACTGGATTTAGGCATACGTCCTCAGGTGACCACACAGAACTGGAATCTGCATGTGTATGGCTTGGTTAAAACTGAACTAGCAATTGATTGGGAGTCGTTTCTAGCGATGCCGCAAGTCACAGACATTTCTGATTTTCACTGCGTCACTCGCTGGAGTCAGCTAGATATGGATTGGCAGGGTGTTCGGGCAAGTGAAATTCTGGCGATGGTGCAGCCCAAAGAGTCAGCAAACTTTGCCACATTATATGGTTATGATGGCTATAGCACAAACTTACCGTTAGAAGCATTGCTGGATGACGATGTCATCATTGCGCATAGTGTTTTAGGCAAGCCTTTGAGCCTTGAGCACGGGGGGCCTGTGCGTATTGTGGTACCAAAGCGGTATGCTTGGAAGGGCGCTAAATGGCTAAAGGCGATTGAATTGCATGAGTTTGATCGACCTGGCTTCTGGGAAGTGCGTGGTTACCACAATGAAGGCGACCCATGGCTGGAGCAGCGCTTTAGCGACGATTAATTTTCCACCTGACGCATCATAGGCGCGAAACTAATACGAGATCGTATTAGGGGTTGCTTGCACTTTTAGTGCACTTCCAAGGTGGCGGCCAAGGTAGGACTTATTCATTAATCACAGGGCTTGCACTGGGTTTCTTGCCCAGCTTTCTTTGCAGCGTGCGACGATGCATATTGAGGCTGCGGGCGGTAGCCGAGATATTGCCATCATTCTCTGCCAAAACACGCTGAATATGTTCCCACTCCAAACGATCTACGGATAAGGGGTTGTGTGATAGTTCAACTTCTTCATTGCCGGATTGTTTAGCAAATGCGGCAACGATTTCATCGGCATCTACAGGTTTTGCTAGGTAATGTGTAGCCCCCAGCTTGATCGCTTCAATGGCTGTTGCAATGCTGGCATAGCCAGTGAGCACCACAATCTTGGTCCCGGCATTAAGACTGGCAAGTTGTCTGACGAGCACCAACCCTGAGTTGCCCGACATTTTGAGATCAACCACCGCAAATTCAGGGGCTTCATTTTGGGCTAATTCAAAAGCAGTTTCTGCACTGTTGGCGAGTGACACATGAAACCCACGTTTACGCATCGCAGAGGCTAATACTTGCAAAAAGTCTGCGTCATCATCTACTAGGAGCAGTGTGGGGGCTTCATCTAAATTGAGATCAGAATTATAAATAGTCATGGTGATGTGTTTGAATAGATTGGGTTGAATCAATACGTAACTTTTTGAGTGGTAATCTGACTGTGGTGATTACCCCTCCTTCAGGATGATTGTTGAAAGTGACATCGCCATCGTAGCGAGTCAAGGTCAGCTGTGTCAGATAGATGCCTAGCCCCATACCCTTTTCATTTTTAGAGGTAAAAAAAGGAGTGCCAAGATTCTTTTTAATTTCGTCACTGATCCCACTGCCATAATCCCTGATTTGCAGTTGTAGCAAGCGCTCATCCCATTCTGCATTTAATAAAACCCGCTCCGCAGAGGCATCGGCAGCATTGTCCAGCAGGTTTTGTATTGCCTGCACTAGTGTTCTGTCGGTAAAAATGGCCGGCGTATGCAGGTCACCGTGTAAATTAATGACTAACTCGGTAGCTGGTCTGGTGTCACGCCAGCGCAGAATGACCCCCTGTAAGAAATCATGCAACGGCTGCCCCTGCCCGCCATCCACCCGCTCCTGCCCTGCGTTGCGTGTGATGGAAGAAAGGATCTCTTTGCAGCGACTGATTTGTTTACGTAGAATTTCGAGTTGCTGAAGTTGTTCTGGCTGCTGCGCAAGGTCGCTCGCCAGCTCTTTACTAACTACGGCCATGGTCGCCAACGGCGTACCTAGTTCGTGAGCTGCACTGGTCGCTAGGGTGCCTAATGCGAGTATACGCTCACTTTCGAGCGACTTTTCCCGAACAGAAGCAATGAGGTGATCATGTTCGCGCAAACTTTGTCCAATTCTACTGATAAAAAAAGCAATGATGCTCGCGCTAACGACAAATCCAAACCACATTCCAACCAAATGAATGTCCAGGGTCTTTCCAATGACATCATGCATATGCATGTGTGAGAGCGGCACATAATAAAAGACAAGCACCGAATAGGAGCTAATCGCCACTGCGACCAGTAACCAAACATATCGTGGTCTTAGGGCGACAGCTGCTACGGCAATAGGCAGTAAGTACATCCAGACCAGCGGATTACTGTAGCCACCAGTAAAGTAGAAGAGGATGGTGAGTGCGAATAAATCTCCGAGTAGAAATAATAAGAGCTCAGAGTCATGCACGTGGCGTGGCGTTCTTAAGCGAATCAGGTTGACCAAATTCAGCAGGAGCATGCAACTCACCGCCAATGTGACAGGCACACGCGGCAACGGAATGTGCAGGTAACTCAAAGCGTATGTCGCCACAAGCATGAAGCCCAACATGACACTGCGTAAGAATAGCAGACGTTGCAGATTCCGGAAGGAAGGCATTTTTAAATTTTTGAATTGTATTTCCATGACCAAGATATTATACGAACTTGCATGCATCGTGCGTGCAAATGATGACTTGTTGAAGTATCTTGCTGCGACAATTTGCCGCATTTTCTTTATGTGAGATGTCGCTTAGAATGTGCGAAAAAATTAGGAGACAGAAGATGCCAATTGTAAGAAAGTCTTGCTACGCGCTCATGCTTAGCGCACTGCCACTAAGTAACGGCTATGCGGATCACATGATGATTCCCAGTATCGATGTAACCGCTGAGTCAACGTCTGCATCGATTACTCAGCCCAATATAGATGTGGCTCGAACGGAGATCGAAAAAGTCTCAGGTGGCGTGACGATTGTTGATGCAGAGCAGGTTCGTGAAGGCCGTATGTCAAATTACAATGACACCTTAGGCATGGCAAGTGGGGTTTTTGCGCAATCGCGTTTTGGCTCAGAAGAAACGCGTTTATCAATTCGCGGTTCTGGCTTGCAACGGGTTTTTCATGGTCGTGGTTTGAAGCTCATGCAGGATGGCATACCTGTCAATCTGGCCGATGGCAGTTTCGATTTTCCTGCCATTGATCCCTATGCCACCAGTTATATCGAGGTGTATCGCGGTGCGAATGCTTTGCAATTCGGCTCCAGCAGTCTAGGCGGGTCTGTCAATTTCATCTCCCCAACCGGCTACACTGCCCCTAAATTTGAGGTGAGAAGTGAACTGGGTAGTTTTGGCTACAAACGCTTAGGCATACAAAGTGGCAGAGTGATTGATAATTTGGACTATTTTGTCAGCCTATCCGGCTATGACCAAAACAGTTTCAGGGATGATGCCGATCAGGATGCGCAACGCCTCAACGGCAACATCGGTTATAAAATCAACCCAAATATTGAAACACGTTTCTATTTTGGCTACACCAAAAACGACTCGCAAATTCCGGGAAATTTGACAAAGTATGACCAAGAGCATCACCCGAGCCGGTCGCAAAATGGCGCTTACCCAGGAAATCCGCTCTTAGCACAAACCGGCGTATGGGAACGCAACATTGATTTATGGCGTATTGCGAATAAAACGACCTTCCGTTTTGAGAATACGCAACTAGAATTAGGCGCGTTTTACTCGAAAAAAGATTTGGATCATCCGATTATTGATTTAGGCATGTTTTCCCCGTTCCTACCCACTTTAGGCGTGATTGACCAAAAAACCGATGATTACGGTTTAACTGCAAAACTCAAGCACAGCGGTCACCTTGCAGAGTTAGATAACGAATTTACTATAGGCATTACGCCTACTTATGGTGAGAACAAAGATAGACGTTACCGCAACTTCAATACTCACAAAGGCGCGTTGACCAATGACTTCAGTCAAACGGCAAGTAATATGGAAATATTTGCTGAAGATCGGCTGTATCTTACCCAAGATTTTTCTGTGATTGCCGGTTTGCAATACACCCGCTCCAAAAGAACTGCACGCGATAAACTCATTGGCGTCACCGGCAACGAAAGTTATAGCGAAACTTATACACAAACCAGCCCTAAGCTGGGCGTGTTGTACCAACTTCAGCCGCAAGTGCAATTGTTTGCCAATGTCTCGCGTAGTTTTGAACCACCTTCATTCGGTGAGTTGATTAATCCAGCAACTGCACGCACACTTAAAGCGCAAAAAGGGACCACTTTTGAAATAGGTTCACGTGGCAATAGTACTCATGTGGATTGGGACGTCGCCTTATACTACGCCAAACTCAAGGATGAAATGTTAGCAATCTCGCCAACGGCAGGGTCAACCGATGCATTCAATGCTGATACCATCCATCAAGGATTGGAAATGGGCATGACCGCACGTTTACCGCTCCATCTGGAATGGCGTCATAGCTTGCTGATCAACCATTTCAGACAGGATAATAATACTTCTTTTGGTAATAACCAATTGCCTGGAATACCACGCTCATTGTTACGTGCAGAATTACTCTACCGTCATGATGGGTTTTATGCTGGCCCAACGTTTGAAATTTCACCACAACGTTATAGCGTGGATTATGCCGAAACCTTATACGCAGATAGTTACACCTTGCTTGGCTTGAAGGTTGGACAGAAAGTGAATGAACATTGGTCATGGTTCCTTGAAGGGCGTAATTTAACCGATGAGAAATATGCGGCTTCCGTCGAAACGTTTAGAAGCGCAGTTGAGGCTGGTGCGGATACACGTCGCTTCTTACCTGGTGATGGTCGTTCAGTGTATGCCGGTGTAACATTCAGGTATTAAGGTCAGGCTACACTGTCATGAAAACTCATTTTTTCAAAAAAATGTTGCTTATGGCAGTGATAGCACCATTACTGACGATGGTCGCATATCTTGCTACCGCCCAAACGCCGGATGAGGTGGCGGTTGAGTTCACGCTTAAGCAGCAATGGGATAAACCAGACCATCCTTTACAGGTTTCGCCTATTGTTGTCGTCGATCAGTATGCGATTGCCGGTTGGGTGCAGGGCGAGCGCGGTGGTCGCGCATTACTAAGGCGTAGTCATCATGGCTGGGAGGTTTTTATGTGTGGCGGTGATGATCTGACGAAGCCTCATGTTTTGACTCAGTCAGGGCTTGATTCGGTCTCAGCCGACACACTTACACAACACTTAAAACAAGCCGAACAATCATTAACCCCCGAGACACGTAAACAATTTTCTATATTTGGTGGAGTGATGCCTGTTAATGTAGACCATAGTCATATGCATTAGAAAGGCTCGTTTGCTCATGAAAGCAATCCTGACTGTGTTGTTGACTTGCCTGAGTTTTCAGGCATTTGCACATGAAGCACATAAAAAAACGACCAGTGATGAACTTGCTATTTCACTGGCTTTTGATCGCGATGGAAATCTTTGGCGTGTTCAGGCAAAAGATGGGTATGTGCAGGTATCTCATAGCCGAGACCTTAAACAATTCAGTATGCCTGTGCTGGTCAATCCTGTAGCGCAGGCGATCAGTCCGATGGGGGAGAGTCGACCTAAGATTGGCGTTGGTACAAAAGGTGAGATCTACGTGGCCTGGATGCAAAATCTCAAGCCCAAATTTTCCAGTTACATATGGTTCTCGCGCTCCATGGATGGAGGAAAAACTTTCGAATCGCCCTACATTGTGCACCAAGATCGAGCCGAGATTGGGCACGCATTTGAGGCCATGGAGGTGTCTCCAGATGGGAGCATTACCATGATATGGCTCGATTCGAGAGACGCCGCTATCGCCAAATTGCGAGGAAAGGCGGAGATTGGTAGCGCTGTCTATTATGCAGTTTCTGACAACCAGGGCAGCTCGTTCAAGTTGGAAAAGAAGCTGGCAGACTCCAGCTGTGAGTGTTGTCGAATCGCGACTACACATAAGCCAGATGGAACTGTAGCGGTGCTTTGGCGGCATGTGTTTAAAGGTAGTGAGCGCGATCATATGATTGCGGAAATCTCGAATAATAAGCCGGTTGAACCTAAGCGGGCTACTTATGGCAAGTGGAAAGTCGATGGGTGTCCGCACCACGGCGCTGCGCTGGTGAGCGGGGGAGAAGGTGAGCATTGGTGGGGCTATCACATGGCCTGGTTTGATGGAGGCAATGAAGAGCATGGCCAAGATGCGAGCTTACTCTATGCTCGTATGGATGGTGAGGCTTGGGTTTCATCGCCGCCCAAGAAATTCGGTCATTTCAAGAAACAGGCAGGGCACCCGGCGCTACTGACAATGGGTGAAAACGTTTGGTTAGTCTGGCGTGAAAAAGATGCTGGGAAAAGTCAGGTATGGCTAATGAAATCGCCTGATGAGGGTAGGCAGTGGGGTGAGCCGCAACTGCTACTAGAAGTACTTGGTAATGCTGACTATCCGTTTCTATCGAGAAAAGGCAATCAGGCTTACCTTCTGTGGAATACAGCAACAGAGGGGTTGAAAGTCTGGTCCATGCCATAACATCCTCTAAAAACTAAGAAGATTAGTTATGACCTGCTCCCTATTTGCCGTACCAATTAAAAGTTAGTAAAGTCCACTTTTAGGAGTGGATGAAATGAAGAAGAGTCGATTTACAGAAGAGCAGATTATTGGTTTCTTGAAGGAAGGTGAAGCGGG
>Ga0194120_10001279_pt1 | contig 46418 bp, 36 predicted proteins | sample TA2MahCa65mmetaG_FD_148642 | JGI IMG/M metagenome (GOLD analysis project Ga0194120, IMG submission 148642) | Freshwater microbial communities from Lake Tanganyika, Tanzania - TA2015019 Mahale Deep Cast 65m | ecosystem: Environmental > Aquatic > Freshwater > Lake | place: Tanzania: Lake... | reverse complement strand
CATCGGGCAACTGAAGCGCCTGGGCGCCTCCTGCGACTGGGAACGCGAGCGGTTCACGCTCGACGACGGCTCCGTTCGCGCCGTTCGTCGGGCGTTCAAGACGCTCTACGACGCCGGTCTGATCTATCGCGGCGAGGAGATGGTCAACTGGGTTCCCAGCCTGCAGACCAGCGTCAGCGACCTGGAAGTGGAGCACGAGGAACGCCCAGGGAAGCTGTACCACGTCCGGTACCCGTTGCGTGACAGCGAGAAGGCTCTGATCGTAGCGACGACGCGCCCGGAGACGATGCTGGGCGACACGGCAATCGCCGTCCACCCCGACGATCCGCGCTACCAGGACGTCATCGGCAAGGTCGCCATCCTGCCGTTGGTGGGCAGGGAGCTCCCGGTCATCGCGGACGAGTACGTGGACCGCGAGTTCGGCACGGGAGCCCTCAAGGTGACGCCGGGCTCCGACCCCAACGACTACGAGATCGGCAAGCGTCACGGGCTGCCTCGGCTGAACATCCTCAACCCCGACGGAACGATGAGCGTCGAATGTGGTGCCTACGCCGGGCTCGACCGCTTCGAATGCCGTCAGCGGATGGTTCACGACCTGCAGGAGCAGGGGTACCTGCTGCGGATCGAAGACCACGTCCATGCGATCGGCGTGCACGAGCGGACGAAAGAGATTGTCGAGCCGGTCGTCGCCCGTGGCTGGTTCATGCGAATGAAGCCGCTGGCGAAGCGCTCGATGCAGGCGGTGCGCGACGGCGAAGTCCAGTTCGTTCCCGAGAACCAGACGGCGACCTTCCTCAACTGGATGGCGAGCGTCCGAGACTGGCCCCTGTCGCGGCAGCGCTGGTGGGGTCATCCGATCCCGGCGTGGCACGCTCCGGGCGGCGAGGTGTTCGTCGCCGAGAACGCAGAGGACGCACGCGCACAGGCTCTGGAGAAGCTCGGAGACACCACGCTGGAACCCGATCCAGACGTGCTGGACACGTGGTTCAGCAGCGGCCTGTGGCCCCTCTCGACGCTCGGATGGCCCGAGGAGACGGACACGTTCCGCACGTTCTTCCCGACGGACGTGCTGGTTACGGGCTGGGACATCCTCTTCTTCTGGGTGTCGCGGATGGTGAACCTGTCGCTGAAGCTCGATGGTCGTTCGCCGTTCCGTCACGTCTATCTGCATCCGCTCCTTGCCGGCGACGACGGCAAGAAGATGAGCAAGTCGAAGGGCAATGTCATCGATCCCATCGTGCTGATGGATCGGTACGGCACGGACGCCTTCCGATTCGCCATCGCCGCCGCGATGATCGAAGCGCCGTGGATGCAGCTTCCCGAGGGGAGGATCGCGGGGTACCGGAACTTCGCGAACAAGATATGGAACGCGGCTCGCTTCGTCCTGATGCACCTTCGCGACTTCGATCCGTCGGGCGACGATCCCATGGAGTTGGAGCTCCCGGATCGCTGGGTTCTGAGCCGATCCGCTCGATTGACTGCGACGGTGAACGACTCGCTGGCGAAGTTCCGCTTCGGCGATGCGGCAAACGCGCTGTACGACTTCATCTGGAAGGAGTACTGCGACTGGTACATCGAGTTCGCCAAGATCCGGCTCTACGCGTCGAGCGATCCGGTCGCCCAGAGGACGGCGAAGCAGACGCTCTGGAAGGTGATGGATGGCTGGTTGCGTTTGCTCCATCCGTTCATGCCGTTCATTTCGGAGGAGCTGTGGCAGCACCTCCCGCATGACGGCGACACGCTCTGCCTGGCGGCGTTCCCGACTTCGGACATCGACGCCATCGACGAGGACGCCGAGCGCGAGATGGCGCTCATCATGGATGTGACGCACTCGATCCGGAACGTCCGTGGACAGATGAACGTCTCGCCGGCGATGGAGATTCGGGCGATGGCGCACTCGCCGAACGCGTGGGAGCGCGATGTCCTGACCCGGAACCGCGACCTGGTTCGCACGCTCGTCAAGGCGTCCGAGTTCGACGTCGCGGCGTCGCACGAGAAGCCGCACGCCGCAGCAGTTGCCGTCGCTGGCAACGTCGAGACGTTCGTGCCGCTGGCAGGCGTGATCGACGTCGAGCAGGAGATGGCACGGCTCGCGAAGGAGCTCGGCAAGACGGAGAAGGATTTGGAGCGCGTCGCGAAGAACCTATCCAACGAGAACTTCGCCCGGCGTGCGCCAGCGAACATCGTCGAAGCGGAGCGCGCTCGGCAGTCGGAACTCGAGGCTGTCGCCGATACGCTCCGGCGGAACCTCGCGCTGCTGCGAAGCTAGCCATCGCTCGAATGGCTCCTCTTCCTCGCAGTGCGCCGAACCGGTGGAAGGAGGAGCCATGAGCCGATTTCACCTGTCGATCATCGCCGCTGTCGCCTGCGTTCTGGGCTTCGCCTTCCTGCTGAACCGCTATGCTCCCAAGCCGGTTCCCAGCATGACAGGCAACGCTCCGGCATCGGGAGATGGGGTTGCTGCGAGCCCGGCTCCTGAAGTCGCGCGGCCCGGCGAGCCCCTCATCGTCCCATCCGAGCCGGTGGCTGTCGCTTCGGTCCGCGAGGCGGAGCCTCCACGACAAGCCCTCGTCCTGACCGACATCTACACGACCGAAGCCGCCGCTGAACAGGCGTACATCGAGCGCGTGAAGGCGGAAGCCCTCGCCCAACAGGTGTTCGGCTCGACGTCCGAGGGCGGCGCGTCCGATGGCGACGCCCGAATCCCGGAGACGTTCGCCGGTCTGTTCGACTCGTTCATCGATCCGAGCATGCTGCAAGACGAGGACGACGCTCGTCCCGACCGGCTCTGGACCGCCGAGACCGATCTGCCGTTGACGGCTCAGAGCGTCGAGCAGGCGGCGGCTGCCCAGCGCGACGTGGATCGAGTCGTGAACGGGTTCCTGCGGCTGGCGTTCGCCGGACACGATGCGGATCAGTACCTTGCCGCGCTCGATGTGGACTACCAATACACGCACAACGGAGGAACCCCCAACGACGCCTCCGATGACCGATACCATCGCGGCATCGAATACGAGGCGATCGGGATCAACCGGCTCATGGCGCGGTATACGGATGCGGCGGTTCGTCTGTCGCGACCGCAGGACTTCGAGCTCATCCGACCCGGCGTCGCCCAGGTGACGTACGACTACGACATGCGCCTGGCGAACGCCGTCGAGTCGCGGCGCGTGGCTGGCACGGCGACCTTCCTGCTGATGCGCGGCGGCACGACCGGGACGAGTCCCGACTGGCGGATCGTGGAATGGTACGACTCGCCGCTCGTCGTGCGCGCGCGCTAACATGGTGGGGTAGCGACGACGGCTCGGTGCCGCCGCGTCACTTGACGGAGCCTGTCCCATGAACGTCCTGCGCGTCGGTATCCCCAAGGGCAGTCTGCAGGAAGCCACGACGCGCCTGTTCGCCAAGGCGGGGTACCAAATCTTCGTTTCGTCCCGGTCGTACTCGATCTCGTTCGACGACGCCGAACTGACCGGCATGCTGCTGCGACCCCAGGAGATGGCGCTCTACGTCGAGAAGGACATCCTCGACATCGGGTTCGCCGGGAAGGATTGGGTCAGCGAGTGCGGCGCAGACGTCGAGATCGTGACCGAGCTCGTCTACAGCCGCGCGACGAACCGACCCGCCCGATGGGTGCTCGCCGTGCCCGAGGAATCGCCGATCCAGTCCGTCCACGACCTGAACGGCAAGGTGGTCTACACGGAGTTGGTTCGGACGGTCTCCGAGTGGTTCGCCAAACACTCCGTCACGGCGGATATCCGATTCTCGCACGGCGTCACCGAGGCGAAGATCCCGCACCTGTGCGACGCCATCGTCGATCTGACGGAGACCGGGAGCTCCATCGAGGCGAACAACCTGCGCATCGTAGACACGATGATGGAGACGGCGACCGTGCTCGTGGCGAACCGCGCGAGCTGGGCGGACCCGTGGAAGCGCGCCAAGGGGGAAGACATCGTGATGCTGCTGCAGGGCGCGCTCTCGGCAGAGAGCAAGGTGGCGCTCAAGCTCAACGCCCCGAAGGCGCGTCTCTCAGAGGTTCTCAGCGTGCTGCCGGCGATGAAGACCCCGACGATCTCGACCCTTGCGGACGAAGACTGGGTCGCCGTCGAGACGGTCGTCGATCAGTCGCAGATACGGTCGTTGATCCCGGTCCTGCACCGCGCCGGGGCGCAAGACCTGATCGAGTTCCCGCTCAACAAGGTCATCCCGTAGCGATCCGTCCGATCTCCCACACGGTCGACGCGACGGCGAAGCCGACGTAGATCAGGCTGGCGATCACCATGAACGCCGTGTGCACGGGACCCGGACGCGCCGACTTCGGAAGACGCTTCAGGTTCATGTAGAGCAGCAGCGGCACGTAGACCGCCATCGCGAACCCGCCGATGTACGCCGAGTTGAACACGAACCCCAACTCGGTGATGTTCCGCTGTTCCATGAACCACGTCAGACCCGTACCGACGACCATCCATGCGGCGGCGAAGAGGATGTACCACCAAGCCACGCCGCGCTTCCGAGCCTTTGGCACGTTGAAGTAGACGATGTCCGACAGCGACCTCGCGCATCCGTCGATCAGCGCCAACTGTGTCGAGAAGAGTGTCGCGACGCCCACCAGCAGGAAGATGGTCCGCCCTGTCTCGCCCCACACCTCCGCGAGAACCGCCGCCTCGTCCCAGATGAGCGTCCCTGCCTGCGGTACGATGCCCTGCGGACGGAGCACGCACAGCGCGCCAAAGACGAACAGCAGGATCGTCACCGTGTTCAGGAACCAGAAGAAGAGCAGCTGATCGCGGCGCGCGTAGGAGAACCAGGAGCGGAACCGCGCGGCGTTCTCAGGGTTCGCGTCGTCGTAGGTGTACCCTGGCGTGGGGGCTTTCTCGGTGCGGTCGCGCAGAGGGTTCGCCATGCCCTGGATTCGCAAGCCCATGCCGACGTGCTTGTCTCGGAGGTAGAAGGTGTAGAACAGGTTCGCGGTTCCTCCGGCGCCGGCGAAGACCGTCGCGATGAAGAGCGACTTGATGTCCATGCCGGGCTCGATTCGTCCGACACTGACGATGCCACGTCCCAGCTCGCCCCAGTGCTCGGCGGTTCCGACCCCGACCGCGACGGCGACCAATCCGCCGATGACGATCACGATCAGCACGGCGATCGTTCGTTCGACGCTCGTGTAGACGAGCTTAGGTCCGAGCAGGAGCAGCGCGACCAAGCCGAATGTGACGGCTGTCCAGAACGTGCCGGAACCGAAGCCGTCGGGTCCCACCAGCAGCGCCTTCAACGCCAAACCCGAGGCTTTGCCCCAGCCGGGAGCGATCCAACTGAACACGGTGAACAGGGCGAAGATGAGCGCAAAGCCTCGCCAGGTTCGCGCGAACCCGGAGAAGACGCTCTCGCCCGTCACGATGGTCCAACGGGCGACCTCAAAGTTGATCCAGAGCTGCATGAAGACGCCCAGGACCGCCGCCCACACCATCGATCCGCCGTACTGAGCGGCGATGCGGGGCCATACGATGATCTCGCCAGCGCCGATGGACAGCCCGACGAGAATGGCTCCGGGGCCCGCGAGCTGCCAGAACGACCTCGTCCGAGCCGGCATCTCCGCCGTCTGCAGCGGCTCGAACTCGCGCGACGAAGTCGCGCTCTCCCCATTCGCCATGCGCATTCCTCCCCATCCGTGACGCGGAACGTGTGGGCGCTACGACGCCAACAACCGTATTTCCTGCGGGGCTTCCCAGTGGAAGCGCCAGTCGGCGCCACCATCGCGTCCGACATAGAGCGTCGTCCCGACCGCCGCCCATGCCGCTCCGTCGCGCGTGAAGGCGATCTGAAAGGTATCGATGTTTCGCTCGCACGACGCCGGGAATTCGCCGACGACGGCATTCCACGTGTTGCCAGCATCTTCGGAGCGGAACAGGCGCGCGTCGCCGCCGCGTGGTCCTCGGCTCACCGATGCGAGCACGACATCGGGATCCGTCGGGTGGACGGCGAGACCGCGTCCGTACCGCGCGCTCAACCCTCGGCTTGCTTGACGCCAACTCGCGCCTCGGTCGTCGCTGACGAATACGGCATCCGCTGTGTTCGCATAGACGCGCGACGGAGCCGCTGGCGTAACAGCGACCTGATGCACGTCCGGGTGGAGCTCCGGCGTGACCGGTTCCCAAGACGCACCGCCGTCGGGGGATCGCATGATGCTGCCGACGTGGATATCGGCATAGACCCAACCGTCGCTGCTCGATGCCAGGCAGCGCACGGCAGGAGGTCCTCCCCAGGGCGTGTACCAGTCCTTGCGGCAGGCGAGCGCGTCAAACTCCGCGACGCGCTCGCCTGGTGAGCCGTCGGAGATCGAATACAGATGGGCGCTGTCATCGGTTCCGACCAGAGCACGGAACGGATCGGAGCTGCGCACCAGCAGGGAGCCTACAGGCTCGGCGATGCCGGTCGCGATGCGGGTATGGTCGGTCGAGCCGACGATGACGATCTCGCCGTTCGCCAGGGCAAGGGCGCCAAGCTCCCCGGACACGTCCGCAGCGGCGATCTCGTGGTCGGTCTCGCAGATGGACTGCGGGAGCCCTTCTTCACTATGGATGACATATGCCTGTCGCGCCAGAGCGATCAAGAGCGGCATGGGTTCCTCCTTACCCTCGACGTCGCGTGTCAGTCGTGGTGGTGCTCCTCCCAGGGCAGCTTGCCTCGCAGCCACGCGGGTTTGAGGGTCCACGTCTGCAGTCGCGCCGCCTCTTCGATTCGAGTCGTGTCCAACGACTCGGAGTGCATGCGCCAACCTCGGATGCCGCTGCGCGCCCGCTCGGCGATCTCGTCGCCGACGGACGGGTAGGACGGAACCGACGAGACGTCGAAGTGCTCCGCGTCTGGACGCAGCAGGGCTCGCGCAAAGGCGACGAGGACCTGTCCCGCCGAGAGCGTCAGGTCGGCGACAGTCGCCGTCGCCGGAATACAGCCGGTGTCTGCCAGGCTCGCGGTGACATCCGACGCGAGCGCCGTGAGTGCGGTGCGAGGTACACGTCGGGGCTCGCTCTCAGGCGGCATCGCATCGGGCCCGAAGGCGGTCGGTCGCACGAACCACGCGCCGTCCGTTCTGCCGAGGAGGACGGCGTACGCCATCATGACGAGCAGCTCCGCCGTCGAGAACGACTCGGTAAAGACGGGTCGTTCCTCGTCAGAGATGCGTCGGGCGACTTCCAACAGCGCACTGCCCGAGCATCCCGGGCTCTGCGAACTGAACCGGCGCGCCGCTTCGGACAGCGGAACCAAGCGAAGACGCGGGTCGGCAATGAGCCTCTTGCAGAAGTTCTCAAAGTTGCGCTGCGCCGTGTCGATCTCGTCCGGCGTGCGCAGCGGCTGGCGCTTCCACTGATCGCGCGGCGGATTCGCGCTGCCCTGGAAGTTGACGCCGTCCCAGAACTCATGCGAGATCACCCGCGTCGGGTGTCCGCCGAACAAGCCCTGCCAGTCGCGCGTCGAGTTGAGCGCGGATTCCAGCGCCGTCTCGAACCGAGCGATGGCGTTTGCATAGTCGCCGTCGTTGGCGAACGAGGCGTCCAGACCGCCGATGAGCTGTCCGAAATTCAGGCAGTTGCCGTACCACACCACGCTGTGTTCGCCGAAGCACGCCGGAGAGTACGCCTGCACGCCGCCGAACTGATGCATCAGCCCGCAGAGCGACGGCGTCCATGAGCCGCCGGTCGTCGCCCAGCCGATGAGACGCGTCCCGAGGATCGCCTCGGCGAGTTCCCAGCCGTCGCGCTCGCGCTCCATGAGTCGCTGCACTCCGCCCAGAAACGATGCGTCCTCGCACACCGCGCAGACGGTTGGGGGAACCGAATGCCACGTCGAGTGGAACCCGAGCTCGTGGGCCTTCAGGTGGCTGATGACGTCTTCTCTGCCGCGTTCTCGGAGCAGGCGCACTTTCTCGCCGACGAGGAAGAACGTGCCGGTGAGACCTACCGACTCCATGATCGACGCGATCCACTTCGCGGCGTCATCGCTCTCCGGCGTGACGAGGTCTTCGACATCGAAACAAACGGATGCCAGCATGCGCGTCCTCGAAGGCTTCGTCGGGAGCGGAACGACGGGTAGGTTACGTGCAACCGGGAGGAGAGGGCAAGCTCAGCGCGAGGAGTAGTGCGTCCGATCGACGTTGCCGCCGTACTTCATCGCGTAGACGAGCAGATTCGTCATGAACCGATACACGTCGGGCGAACGTCGCAGGCGGAGCATGGTGCGGCTCTCGATCTCGGCGGTCTCCATGGCGCACATGTAGTCCTTGCGGTTGTAGAGGACCGCCAGCCTGCCGTCGATGGTAATGCCCTTGTGCGAACGGAACCGCGATACTTGGGGGTTGTTCTCGGAGTTCCAGAACACGTCGCCGCCGGTGGGCGGACCCGATAGTTCGTAATACACCGTGTAGATTTCGTGGTTGTGCGGGATGTCCTGTAGGTCGTACTCGGGCAAGATGTGGCGCAGCTCTTGCCGGACCTGCTCGGCGAAGATGCCGTTGAAACCGCAATCGTCGAAGAAGAGGGTACCCTTGCGGTCGAGCAGGTAGCGACGCAGGTTCACGCGCTCGGCATCTGTCAGCCCGTCGGTTAGGGGCCCGCCGCGAACCATGTTCCGCGACACGGTGATGTCCTTGTCGTGTCCCGTCATGACGAGCAGGGGCGCGTCGAGGATTCGGTCGTCCGTGAGTGGAAGCGCGCCTCCCTCGAATTTCATGTCGGCGCGGAGGCGCGTGTTCGCCTGGATGTTCTCGATCATGCTCGCCATCGCCGTCGGGTCTTGCCACCAGTCCGACAGCGTGTGCTTGACGCGGATGATCCGAATGTGACCCGTGATGTCGCGCCCCTTGCCCTGGAGCACGGCTCCGAGCTGGGCATCCGCTAAGAGCGCCGTCGTATCGACGAACTTCGGCTGGGAGATGCCCAAGCCCTGCGTGCCGGTCGATTCGACGATGGACAAGCCCTGCCTTCCCAGCACACCGGCGGCGGCACGCGTTCTGCCCGTCTCGACGCCTCGCCCAGACGTGTCGCCGAAGGGCGTGCTCGAACGCTCTGGCAGCGTGGCGGATGCTCGGCTAGTGTTCAAAGAGGCTGCGGTTGTGATCTGCGGCAACGCGGTACGAACGGGGTGAGGGTTCACCTCGACGCTCTGTGTCAGGACGTTGCTTGAGCGCCTCACGACTTCCGGTATCATGTTGGGCGAGAAGGTCGCCATTGGCGTTGTGCGCGTCGCGACGGTGAGAGGCATCGTCTTCGTGACAGGCATCGGCTCCTTGCGAGGGAACAGCCGGCGCACCTGCTCCTGTGGGAGCTCCACCCACTCGATGGCGAGTTGGGACTCATCGGCGTACGGGAGCCGTGTCGCAACCAGGTATACCGACACCCCGACCAAACCGACCAGGTGCAGAGCGAACGAGATCGTCATCGCGCCGCGCGACCCGCGACTCAGCCCCGTCTGCACACGCCGCAAATGCATCGTCCGCCTCCCGGTCGTCCGTTCCGCCGAGCTCTGCACGACGCACTAAGGATAGCCTATGTCCGCAGAAATCATCGACGGCAAGAAGATCGCCCGCACCATTGAGCGAGAGGTCGCCAAGGAAGTCGAGTCGTTCCGAGCCGACACGGGCGTTACGCCGCACCTGACGGTAGTTCTGGTGGGAGACGACCCCGCGTCTCACGTCTACGTCAACCGCAAGGGTCAGGCGTGCGAGCGGGTCGGGATCACCGAGAAGACCATCGTGCTGCCGGCTTCGACCACGGAGGACGAGTTACTCGCGCTCATCGACCAACTGAACGCCGCCGCCGCCGTCAACGGTATCTTGGTACAGATGCCGCTCCCGCGCCAGATATCGTCGACTCGCGTCATCGAGGCGCTGGACTATCGCAAGGACGTCGACGGGTTCCACCCGACGAACGTCGGGCAAGCCGTCGTCGGGGCTCCGTTGTTCGAGCCCTGCACGCCGAGCGGCATCGTCGAGATGATGCTTCGAGCCCGATGCGAACCTGCCGGGAAGCACGCTGTGATCCTCGGCAGATCGAACGTCGTGGGCAAGCCGTTGATGAACATGCTCGTCCAGAAAACGCCTCGCGGGAACGCGACGGTTACCGTCTGCCACACCGCGACACCTGACTTCTCAGTCTACACGCGGGATGCCGACATCGTCATCGCCGCCGCCGGGAGCCCGGAGGTCGTGACCGGCGAGATGTTGAAGCCGGGGTGCGCCGTCATCGACGTCGGCGTGAACCGGGTGGCAGACGAGTCGGCTCCGAAGGGCTACCGAATCGTCGGCGACGTGCACTTCGAGTCGGCGAGCCAAGTTGCGTCGGCGATCTCACCGGTTCCCGGCGGGGTCGGTCCGATGACCATCGCCATGCTGGTGCGGAACACGATCCGCGCCGCGAACCTGCAGCACAGTCGCTCGGGCGTCTAGCCACGAGCCGCCATGCGACCCACGTTTCACGCAGCGCCGTCCGGTCCCGCATCACCGGACGGCGCTTCGCGTGCCCCGCCCTCTCCCAACGCTCGCGATTCGCCGCAACGGGACTTGACGGCGGCACGTCCTAGTACCCAGACCCACTCGACACGACGGCTGGTATGGCGCAACGGGCAAGGCAGGAGGCATCTGCCATGGTGTGCCGTATCGCTATCTTGTACGTGTTCCTCACCCCGTCCGCGCTACTCGCAGCAATCCAGGAAGGACAGACGATGGACCGTAGGACGATCCCTGGCGTCGAGCGGCTGGAGTGGGGCAAGGGAACCGAGAACACCTTCATTGGCGCGTTGACGGTCGCGTTACGCGCACTTGGCTCGGATGTCACGTACGATGACGTGATGGGTCTCTCCGGCGCGGCGTTCCGACTGCACATCCGTCAACCGCAGTGGTGTCCGAGCGCTCCCGACGCGAACGTGGGATTCAACCACGAAAGCCCAGCTCGCGTGGCGTTTGGATATGGCGGGGAGTTCTGCTCGGCCGACCTCAAGAACCCCGACGAGGTCGCGAAAGCCCGGCGGTTCATCGTCGAGTCCATCGACGCGGGACGCCCCGTGCTGGGCATCCAGCTGGTCGAGCACGCGGACTGGGGCGTCATCACCGGCTACGAGAAGGGCGGCGAAGTCCTCCTCTGCCGCGACTACTACCTCAAGACTGACCACTACGAGCCCGCCACGAAGTTCCCCTGGATCGTCGAGAGCGTCTGGGCTCCCGATGAACCGTGGACTGCCCGCAGCATCGACGCGTCGGGAGCCCATCGCCCCAATGCCGAAGCGATCATCCGGTCGCTCGAGATCGCCGTCGAGATCGCCAACACACCGAAATACGGGTCCTACGCGAGCGGATTCGCCGCGTACGATGCCTGGATCCGAGACCTGCGGAACGCGGCGATGTTCGCCAAGGCCGAGGACTCAGGGTTCCTGACGCATGTCAACGCCTGGTGCTACATGAGCCTGATCGACGCGCGTTCGAGCGCAGTGCGCTACCTGCGATCCATCGCCGGGGAGCTCGATGGAGCCGCCCGCGACGCGCTCAGAGGAGCCGCTGCCGACTACGAGCGGATCGTCGAGGCGCTGAAGGCGGGACGCGGGAACGCGCCGTTCCCTTGGCAACTCGCCGACGGGAAGAGCTGGACGCAGGAGATGCGCGACGGCGAAGCCGCGACGCTCGCACAAGCGCTCGAGCTGGAACAGAAAGCGGTCGCACGGATCGAGACGGCGCTTGACCTGCTTCGCTCCGCCCACGGCGTTCAGGAGTAATCCCATGAGCCGTACCCGACGCGGTCACGGCGGCTGCGTGTCGCTGATCGCTCTTGTGGCGCTGGCTGCCATCACTGGACACGCGGAGGCGTCAACGCAGGAGGCATTCGCCATGGACTACGGATCACTGCAACTCACGGGCACCGGCACGGACACGTTCGCCGAGTGTGTACAAGCAGCGGCGCAACTCCTGGGCGTCGAGGCGGACTACGGCGAGATCAGCGCGTTGAGCGGCGCGTGCTTCGCGCCTCGGATCAATCTGCGCGAGGATTGCACGGCGTGGTGGCATCGCGACCCACGGGACGAGGGGATCGCCGACGTCGCCGCGCGGTTCGGGCTGCGATACCGTTGGCTCGACGCGCCGGACTGTAGTTGGGACGACAGCGACGAAATCAAGGCTCGCACCATGCAGGCGCGGGCACGCGCCATCCGGGATGCCATGAACCAGGGAGAGGTCGTCCTGACGTCTCCGTGGCAGAAGACGGCTGACGGCGGATTCGTCCCGTGGTTGTGGTACGGGATCGTCGTCGAAGCGCGAGAGGACGGCACGGTACTCGGGCTGAGCCACAACGGACGGCGTGACAACGTGCCCTACCCGTGGGGCAAGCTGTTCGCGCTGTCCAAGGGCGACGTGACGCTCGCTCCGCACGACGCGGATCGTCAGGCGCTTCGTGCCGCAACCGCCGCCATCGACGGTTCGCGGGAGCCGTTCCTGCCGACGAAGGACGTCGTCTACGGGGTCCGCGCCGTGAGCGCGTGGATCGACGCGATGGAGCATACGCCGTTCTGTGAACCGTGCTTCAAGAGCGCCCCGGATCGGGTCTGGTCGTGCGCCGACGACAACGCCCGCGACCTGGTAGACCGCTCCAAGACGGCAGCGGCGTACCTGCGTTCCCGTGCCGATGCCTTCGCCGAGGCGTCGCGCCCAAGGCTGGAGCGCGCGGCGGAACGCTACGAACGAATCGTCGAGCTTCTGATCCCTGTACTGGCGCGCGACGATGAAACGGGCTACGAGCGGCTCATCGGCGACGCGGCGACGCAGCACGACCATGCGGCGACGCTGCGGCAGGTGATGGCGGAGCTCGGCGGCGTCGCCAGCGACCTCAATTGGGCGCTCAGCCAGGACAACATGCGCCAGGAGGGCGATGCGATCCGCATCGACGGCGTTCTCCATCCCCGGTTCCCCTCGAAGATGTGCACGTTCGCGGGCGCGCTTGAAGCGGCGCTCGCGCCCACCGCCTACCCCTACTCCTACACGTACCTGATGGGCGTCACGGGCCTGGCGTTCCGTGTCCGGGGCTGGAAGGGCGACGGCAAGGGCTGGTGCCCATCGACGCCGGTCGGCGAGTTCCCTGAGGAGATCTCCGCCGCGTCGTCTGGCACGGGATGGCGGCTCACCAACATCAGGGCATCGGACTGGAGCGCTCCTGCCATGGAGCGGTTCGCCGATATGGTCATCGCGTCGATCAACTCGGGGTCGCCTGTGACGGGATATGTCACGGGCGATCTGAACTGTGGCGTCGCATACGGGCACGCCGACGGCGGCAAGATGATCCTGGTGCATGGCTACTTCGACAAGGAAGAGCACCGCCGCATCCCCGCCGCGTCGATGGGGCCCACGCTCATCTTCACGCCCGAGTTCCTCGGCGCTCCTTCTCGACGCGATGCGCTGCTCCAGGCGATGCGGATCGCCGTCCATAGCTGGCGGCGGGGCATCTCGGGTTCCTACTGGTACGGCGACGCCGCGTACCGCGAGTGGATCCGCGAGCTACGCATCCTCGACCGAGTGGAGTTCACCGACCAGGAGCGCGCCAACATGCGCCACGGCTATATGTGGGCGTTTGAGACGCTCTGGGACGCCCGCCGAGAGGCTTCCAAGTTCCTGCGCGAATACGCGGATGCGCTCGGCGAAGACCATGTTGCGGCGCTGCGTGAAGCCTCCGACCTCTACCAGAAGGAGTTCGACCTGCTGGACGCGCTTCTGAACCGCGAAGAGTCGCGGTTCCATCGGTTCCACGGCGTCGATGCGTCGGGATGGACGACGGAAGGACTCCAGCCGGAGATCGAGGGCTTGGAAGCCGCGCGGGAGATCGAAGCGAGGGCGATCCGGCTCTTGGAGTCGGTCCTGCGTCAAGTCGCGGACTAGCTCATCCCCACGTGTCGAGTCCGAGAAGGCGCTTACCGAGGGGAGTCAAGACGGCGGTCGTGCCGTGCTCCTCCTCGATCCGTCGCGGGTCGCCTGGGAAGATCGGGGGTCCTGGCGGCAGTCGCCGATGCCAGAGCTCGATGCGGCGCGCGCGCGCCTCGTCGTTGGACTCGGACGCGGGCGACATGGAGATGTACTGCGCCAGTCGGGGCTTGTCAGACGTGTTGTGGCTGTTGCCGTGCGGCAGCCCGCGATGCCAGATGATGAGGTCGCCTGCCTTCCCAGGGACGTTGACAACCTCCAGACCGGCGAGATCGGGAACGCGCGGGTTCCGGTCGGCGGGTTGTGTCTTGACCCACTCCTCCAGCCGGTTGTGCATACCGGGCACGCACTGAAAGCCGCCCTGGTTCGCGGCGGTGTCGGTCAGGCAGAGCACTCCCTGAACGCCGAAGCGAAGCGGGAGTTGGCTCGTGTCGGCGTCCCAGTGGACGAAGCCCTTGTTGTCCCATTCGGGCTTGTCCGGGCGGCGCGGCGGCTTCATGTTGACGCGGTCGAAGCTGACCCACAGCTTATCGGTTCGCCAGATGTCGGCGAACGCGCCGTGTACACGCGGGCTCTGCCGGTTGTCCCACAACGCCTGATGCTGGTAGAACTCGACCATTCCCGCGCCGGGCTTGTGGGGTGGGCGGTACCAGTCGTCGGGATCGTCGGGGTCCATGCCGAGGAACTCCCAGATCGCCGCGACGGCGGCGGCTAGCTTGTCGGCTGGGGCGGCATCGTGGACGACGACGTAGCCGTTCTCGTCGAAGAAGGCGCGATCCTGCTCGGAGAGTACGGGCATCCTGCATCCTCCTTGTCCGCTGGGTGTGGACTGGGCGGCGTCACCGACGCCGAATCTATCGCGCGTCCGACGCACCGTCAACCGGGTTTCAGGAGGCAATGGGCACATGGAGACCTACACCTACAAACGTGTCGGCGATCTTGACATCCGGGCAGACGTCTACCTGCCGTCGGTCGCTCCGCCGTATCCGGTGGTCGTGTGGATTCACGGCGGCGCGCTGATCCTCGGCGACCGGAAGGCGATCCACGGGCGGCAACGCGACAGGTATTTCGCCGAGGGCTGGGCGGTCGTCTCCATCGACTACCGTCTGGGCCCGGAGACCAAACTGCCGCAGATCGTCGGCGATGTCGTCGACGCGTTCGCGTGGATGCGCCGTGAAGGTCCCCGGCTTTTCGGCACGGACCCGTCGAGGATCGGCGTCGTTGGGCAGTCCGGAGGCGGCTACCTGACGTTGATGGCTGGGTGCGCCGTCGAGCCGCGTGTGCAGGCGCTCGTGTCGTTCTACGGGTACGGAGATATTCTCGCCGACTGGTACGCGAAGCCAGACCCGTTCTACCGGACACAGCCGCTCGTGTTCGAGCCGGACGCCCGAGCCGTCGTTGGCGAGGCGGAGCTGTCGGAGGAGCCGCCGAACTCCGGGCGCGGACGGTTCTACCTGTACTGCCGCCAGCAGGGGCGATGGCTCCACGAGGTCGGAGGCGTCGATCCGGTGGCGCATCCCGAGGCGCTGGAACCGTACTGCCCGGAGCGCCAAGCCGATGCGAGCTACCCGCCGACGTTGCTGCTCCACGGCACGGCAGACACAGACGTGCCGTACAGCCAGTCCGTCGATATGGCGGCGGCGTTGCGTCGGGTTGGCGTGGAACACGAGCTCTACACGGTTGAGAACGGGGCTCACGGCTTCGACGGGAATACATCCGACCCAAGGGCAGCCAGCGCGATCGAACGCGCCGTGGCGTTCCTGAGACGCCACCTGTCGGGCTAGAGGCGCGTCCTTGTCGAGGGAACGCGCCTAACACTATGCTGTGGTCGGTCAGGTCTCGTCAAGCGGTGAGACGATGACATCGAGGAGGGATGGATCATGCTGCTCCGTATGGGCAACCGTGAGTTGGAGTTGGGCGGCAAGTACCTGGGGTCGCTGCGGGAGTCGAACGACGTGGTCGGCGATCCGTCGGCGCTTCGCGCGCGGCTCGAGGAAGACGGCTACCTGTTGATTCGGCGCTTGCACGATCCGGCGAAGGTGCAGGCAGCACGGCGCGTCTATCTCGAGAACCTGAAGGCGGGAGGCAAGCTCGACCCGGCGCGACCGATGGACGAGGGAGCCATCGCGGAAGGGCAGCGCGGGGCGTTCCTGGGCGGCGTCAAGGCGATCTCGCACAAGCCCGATTTCCTCGCGCTCGTCGAAGCGCCGGAGCTGATGCAGTTCTTCGCCGATCTGCTGGATGGACCGTCGCTGACGTACGACTTCAAGTGGCTTCGGGCGCTCGGAACCGGCGACAACTCCGGGCTCCACTACGATATCCCGTACATGGGACGTGGCACGCTCGACGTGTACACGGTCTGGACGCCCTTGGGCGATGTGCCGTACGACCACGCGCCGCTCGCGCTGCTGGAGGGTTCCCAGCACTTCGAGAAGATCAAGGAGACGTACGGCAAGATGGACGTGGACCGCGACCACGTGACGGGCAACTTCTCCAATGATCCCATCGACGTAATCGACCAATACGGCGGTCGGCTGTTGACGTCCGAGTTCCAGGCGGGCGATGCCCTGATCTTCGGCATGTTCCTGATGCACTGCTCGCTCAACAACGAACAGAAGCGCTTCCGCCTGAGCTGCGACACGCGCTACCAGCGAGCCGACGAACCGGTCGATGAGCGATGGATCGGCGAGAACCCCATCGCCCACTACGGCTGGAGCGCGGGACAGACGGTTCCGATGGACGAAGCGCGCCGACGGTGGGGCGTCTAGGAGGGTCACGCGGAAGGGGTCTCCTATGAGCGCGACGGGACATCGCGCCGACTGGATGCACGAAGCTGGCTGGGGCGTCTTCACGCACTACCTCGCCGAAGTGGTCGCGTCCGGCGCTGCGACGAGCGCCGATGACTGGAACCGGCTCGTAGACAGCTTCGATGTGAATGCCCTCGCCGATCAACTCGCGGCGACCGGCGCGCGGTATTACTTCATCACTCTGGGGCAGAACTCCGGGTGCTACTGCGCGCCGAACGCGGCGTACGACCGGTACGTCGGCATCCGTTCCAGCAAGTGCTCGCGGCGTGATCTGATCTCCGACCTCTACGATGTGCTGCATCCGCGCGGCATCCGCCTGTGCGTCTACCTGCCGTCCGGGGCTCCCGACAAGGACGCCGCCGCGATGGAGGCGCTCAAGTGGCGTCCAGGTCGGTACCCGGATTACGCCCGCCCTGCAAGCGGCATCGACGATGAGGGCAGACCCTGGGGAACCGGCGACCCTCGGTTCGCCGAGTTCCAGTTCATGTGGGCAGAGGTCGTCCGCGAGTGGTCGGTTCGCTGGGGCGAGCGCGTCTGCGGCTGGTGGTTCGACGGCTGCTACTACGCGACGGCGATGTACCTGCATCCTGACGCGCCGAACTTCGGGACGCTCGCAGACGCCGCGCGCGCCGGCAACTCCGACAGCATCGTCGCGTTCAACCCGGGCGTCCAGAACTGGCTTCCCGCCATCTCCGAGCACCAAGACTTCACCGCCGGCGAGATCAGCACGACGTTCCCGATGCCTGTGCCGCGCCGATTCGTGAACCAGGCGCAGTACCAAATCCTCAGCTATCTCGGCGAGAACTGGGGCAGGAGCCCGACGCGCTTCGACGACGACTGGGTGGTTCGCTACACGCGAAGCGTCATCGACGCTGGCTGGGCGATTACCTGGGACGTGCCGATCCTGCCGACGGGTCTGATCGACGGCGGATTCATGCCGCAACTCACAACGCTCGGCGCTGCGCTCTCCCATCGCTGACACGGTTCGCCAACCGGGAAGGAACCTGAACCCATGCGGCATCCTCTGCGGTTCCGCGAGGACGGCACGTTCACGATCGCTCAGTTCACCGATACGCACTGGCACAACGGGGAGCCAGCCGATCTCCGCACGCGCGAGCTCATCGAGACGGTTCTCGACGCCGAGAAGCCCGACCTCGTCGCGCTGACAGGCGACAACATCGCTGGTGGAGGATGCAAGGACCCAGCGGAGTCGATGCGTCAGCTCGTGCAGGCCATCGAAGAGCGGCGGATTCCATGGGCTGCCGTGTTCGGGAACCACGACGACGAGGGCTCGCTCAGACGCATGGCGCTGATCGAGGAGCAGCAGCAATCGGACATGTGCCTGTCGGAGCCAGGTCCCGCCGACGTATCGGGCGTAGGAAACTACGTCGTGCGGATCGCTCGCCGGTCGGACCATGAGACCGGCGCGGCGCTCTACTTCATCGACTCCAACAGCTACACGGAGACGTCCGTCGATGGCTACGGCTGGGTTCGGCGCGATCAGGTGGAGTGGTACGTCTCGACGGCGCGGAATCTACGCGGCGAGGCGGGGCTGATCCCGGCGCTGGCGTTCTTCCACATCCCGCTGCCCGAATACGATGACGTGTGGGACATGCATCCGTGCGTGGGGGTCAAGCAGGAAGCCGTCTGCTGCCCGCGCATCAACACGGGTCTGTTCGCGGCGTTCCACGAGTGCGGCGACGTGCTGGGGACGTTCGTCGGGCATGACCACGTGAACGACTACGACGGCATGCTGCACGGCATCCGCCTGTGCTATGGGCGCGGAAGCGGGTTCGCCACGTACGGCAGGGAGGGGTTCCTCCACGGGTCGAGGATCATCCGCCTGCGCGAGGGCGTGCGGGAGTTCGAGTCGTGGATGCGCCTGGAGGATGGCAGCCGCGAGGACCAGACGTCGGTTCACGAGCCTGAGGGACGTCCCGCGCGACGATGATCCCAGAACGGAGACGATCGGTTCAAGGAATTCAATCCGAAGATAATAATAGTTGAGATATACCCTTGACGAAGTTCACCTCGTTAGGTAATATGGTTAGGTAATACGGTATCGGGCGCGCGTCGAGCGCCTCGTGCGCCGTAAGGTCCGCCGTCGTTCGGGGAGGCATCCCATGTTGTTCTCGTCCATCGATCCGGATTTCCCGGACTTCGAGGAACCCACCCGGAACACCAAGAAGCGCAAGCCCTGGAAATGGGCGCTGCTAGGCGTCGCGGCGTTCTTTATCGTGCGGAACGGCTGCTCGCCCGTCTCTATCCACAAGCGTCCCACTGGCAACTACATCGTGACGCTCCCCGATACGACGTCGCCGTCGGATCCGAGGCTCGCGGTTCGGATCGAAGAGGAGACGCATGAGCGCGTCCGCGTCCTGTTCGCGCTGGACGTTCAGAATCCGTCGAAGGCGCCGGCTCCCGGCAGCGAGGTGATCGTTCGGGGCGTCGGGATCGAGAGGACGTACCGGACGGACGACGGTGGCATGGCGTACGCGTCGCTCATCGACGATTTCGGTCTGGCGCAACTCGGACCCGATGATCAGGTGACCTTCGAGGTCGAGGCGCCCGTCGCGTCGTTCCGTCAGACCAAAACGCTGACCGGCAAGCAGTTCTTGAACCCCTATTACGACTTCGGGCGCACCCCGCTTCGGTTGGCGTCCGGCGAATCCTCGGACGAGCAGACCGTCGAAGGCGTGGCGTATCGGGTTCTGGAGGAACTCAGTCCGACCGAGTACCGGGTCGCCATGTCAGATGGCGGCGAGCGCCTAGTCACCGCCACGAATCCGCGTCTGGTGGGCTACGGCACGTCGGCGTCGCCCGTCGACCAGAGCCTGGCTCTTTTGCCGCGTGGCGCGCCGACGGAACAAGGCGGCGTGGGCGCTCCGAGCGCTGCCCGACTGCCTGGCGTGGCTGGCAAGACCCACGTACTGCTCGTTGCGGTCAACGAATACGAGAGTTTCCCGAAGCTGACGAATCCCGTGCCGGATGCCGAAGCCGTGCAGGCGGAACTTCGCGACATGTACGGCTGCGAGACGACGCTCCTGCGGAACCCGACCCGTAACGAGTTTCGAAAGGCGCTGTTCGCGCTCGCCGACCGCGCCTACAAGCCGGATGACCAGTTGCTGGTGTTCATCTCGGGACATGGTTGGTTCGACGAGAAGCTGAAACGGGGCTTCCTGGCGATGAAGGACGGCAAGCCCTTCAAGGAAGACGCACTTCGCGACACGCTCGTGCCCCACGAGGATGTTCGCACGATCCTGGAGCGGCTCGACTGCCGGCATGTGATGCTCGTGGTCGATTCGTGCTTCTCGGGCACGCTGGACCCGGTTCTGGCGATGGCGGCGTCTGCCCGCCAGGTCGATGACGTCTACGAACCAGTGGCGCGCACGGAGTACATCCGAAGGAAGCTCGCGTTCCAGACCCGCCGCTATATCACGGCGGGCGGCAAGGAGTACGTGTCGGACGGTCGCCCTGGGCAGCACAGCCCGTTCTCGCGGCAGTTCCTGGCGGCTCTCCGGTCCTACGGCGGCGCGGACGGCGTCTTGACGCTCGAGGAGATGCTGCTGCATCTGGACAAGGTGACGCCGCAGCCTCGTTCGGGCGAGCTCATCGGCAATGAGCCGGGGAGCAGCTTCGTGCTGGTGGCGCGGACGGTGGCTTCGGCTTCGACGGAGGCTCGCGGCGATTCGCGGCAGACGGGCGAGATCGTCGTCAGCGTGACTCCAGCCGCCGCCGATGTCACGGTGCTTCCGGTGGGAGCTAAGAGCATCGCCCCGATGCGCGCCCTGCGCGTCAAACCGGACGATCCTCGGCACACGTTCCAGGTTCCCGCAGGAACCTATCGGATCACGGCGTCGCTGGACGGCTACGTGCCGTCGATCCATGAAGTGACGATAACCGGCGGCAGCCGGTCGATCGTAATCACTCTCAAGAAGCAGTAGCCGGTCCCATGAGATCATCCGCGCTTCGTCGGCGTGGGCTCCTTGCCGTCGTGGCAGTCATCGCTGCCCTTTGCGCGGCGCAATCGGCACAGGCGGAGAACTACGCCCTCCCCATCGGCATTGACGACTACCAGTTTCCGGGGCTGCGCGATCTACACTACGCCGAGAGCGACGCGCTCTTGATGCGCGATGCCCTCGTGTCCCACGCGGGCTTTCCGCCCGAGAACGTGCGCATACTCGTGGGACAACAAGCCACTCGCAGAGCTATCGCATCGGAGATGAAGGGATGGCTCCGCTCGTCGGCGAGCCCGGCGGACACCGTGCTCTTCTACTTCGCCGGGCACGGCGTGCAGCTCATCGACGACAACGGAGATGAAGAGGACGGCTACGACGAGTGCCTGTGGGCATGGGACAGCGCCCTGCTCGATATCACGTTGATCCGCGATGATGACCTGAACCGCTGGCTGTCCGGCATCGACGCGGCTCGCAAGATCGCCGTGCTCGACTGCTGCCATTCCGGCACGGCATCGCGCCACCTTGGCGGAAACGCGCTGCGCGTCGCCGATGTGGATCGCGACTCGATCCGGCTGTCGTCCCGCGAGACGCGCGCGGAGATCGAACGCAGCTTCGACGCAGGTCTCGGATTGCCCGATGGCGCTTCGGAGGCGCTGCTGGATGTGGGCGACCTGTCCGCGTCCGGCGTGGGCGGTGTCGTCGAGTTGGCGGGTTGCCAACCGGATCAGGTCGTCGTCGAGGCTCCCCAGCTTGAGCACGGAGCGCTCACCTACTTCCTGGCGGAGGGAATTCGGGGCATCGCGGACAGCGACTTGGATGGATTACTCACGCTCGCTGAGCTCCGGCAGTACGCCGCCCGGCGCATCCGCGAGTTCGGCTTCGCCCAGGACCCGATGCTGTCCGGGCCCAACGTCTCGTTCGCGCTCAACGTCGGCGGCGAGGCGGTGGCGCAAGCGCCAAGTTCGGTTGCGGACCCAGGGGAACCGCAGGTGCGCATCGGCGTCGCGGCAGAGCCCGCCACATCGCTTCGGGTGTTGGTGAAGTCCGACACTCCCTCCGAAGCGGCGCGTGCGATCTCCGCGCTGTCGCTGCCGGAAGCCGTGTTCACCGGCGCGAAGCCGCTGGACCGCATCGTTCGCGTTCGCTATGACGCTTCTGCGGATCGGACGACGCTGGAGATCAGCGATCCGATGTCGGGCACGTGCGAGCTTGCCATGTCATTCCAGTCCGACGAACTGGCGAGCGCGATCGACGCCGTTTCGGAGCACTTGGCGGCAGCGGCAGCGTCCAAAGCCCTGGCTGCGGTGCGCAACACCACGACGCCCGTGCGCATCGGTCTCGACGGACCTGCCATCGTGGCAATCGGCGAATCGCTGTCGTTTCGTGTCACGCCGAACGCGGATGGTCGGCTGTTCGTCGTGAACCTGTCGAGCGACGGATCGCTCTTCGTGCTCTACCCCAATCGGCTGGACGAAGACAACCGGGTCCGTCGCGGCGAGACCGTGAGCATCCCCGCCGGCGGCTGGCGGATCGAGGCGGCGGGTCCCCCGGGTGTCGAGAGAGTGAAGGCGGTTCTGACGACCTCCGACAGGGAGATCGCGTCTCTCATTGGCGACGTCGAGGGAGAGGACGATCCGTACGCGCTCTCCGCGTGAGAGTCGGTCGGCGCGGTGCGGCGTCTGCTGGACTATGTTCGCACGCTCAATCCCGCGACATGGACTGAGGAGTCGCTAACCGTGGTCGTACGGAGCCCTTGACGATTTCGGTTCGACAAACGTGCGCCGAATCGACCACCATATAGCAGTGGCATCAGTCGATGCGAGGGCACGTCCCTTGCATCTTGTTGTCGCGGACTTCGGCATTGTGTTCGACGGCGGAAAGCCGACCCAAGAACAAGGAGCATTCCCGTGGCTGATATTCTGGAGACTGGCGAAGCGAAGTTCGACGCCGACGTGATTCAGAACGCGTTGCCCGTGCTGGTCGATTTCTGGGCGCCGTGGTGCGGACCGTGCAAGATGGTCGCCCCCGTCGTCGAGGAGATTGCCAAGGACTACGCCGGACGCCTGAACGTCGCCAAGGTGAACGTCGACGACAACCCGTCGCTGGCGATGAAGTACGGCATCCGTGGCATCCCGACGCTTCTGATCTTCAAGGAGGGCAAGGTCGCCCAGCAGATCGTCGGGTTCCTGCCGAAGGCAGCGCTCGCGCAGAAGGTCGACGCTGCGCTCGCGTGAGGAACGTCGCGAGGTCGCAAGACGCACAGTCATCTTGCACGGAGCCAAGCGTGGCGATGTCCGTCGGGGGCGCGCCATTGCTTGGCTTCGTTTGCTCAGGACACGGCGCTGGCGGGACGTTCGTCACGCCGGCAACGCTGGAACCACTTCCTGAACGTCGGTGCGAAGCAGCCAACTCTCGGCGGCGATGTAGTGGACGGCGAACGCGGGTCTTGGGCGATCCGTCGAACGGTTCGCGAAGGACCCGTGGATCGTCATTCCCGTGAAGAAGACGCCTCCGCCTCTGGGAACCGTCAGCTTGGCGATGGACGCCGGATCGAGGTCGTCGATCTCGAACGAAACGAGTCGCTGCGTCCATTCCTTGCCGCGTCGGTCGCGCATCCGGTGCTCGGTCTCCCAGACGGCGTGTTCCCTGGGATCGCGCGCCTTGTGCGTCGACCGCAGCCCTTCGTGGTGGCTTCCCGGCACGACGCACAGCCCGCCGTTGTTTCCATCCGTGTCCGTGAAAGCCAGCCAGCACGCCATCAGCGTGTTGGGTTCGCTGGGGAGGTAGTGCGTGTCCTGATGGAGCGCGATGCCGGTTCCGCCGTTCGCGGGTTTGTTCAGGAACATCGTCTGGACGATCATCGGCTGCGAGTTGAGGAGCTGCCGCGCGATCCCGGCGACGCGCGGATGGGTCGCCAGGTACCGCCACTGAGGGTCTGCCGTGTGGGTGCGGAGCCCCAGATGCCACTCGGACGGCTTCGGCTTCGACTCGTGGTCGAGAAAGGCGCGCACTTCGGCGTCGGTCAGCAGGTCGTGGACGACCAGATAGCCGTCGGATTCGTACCGCCGAACTTGATCGTCATCGAGCAGACGTATATCGTTCGACAATCGGTTGCCTCCTCACCGGTGTGTTCTAGCGCTGGTTCAGCGGCGCGGCTTCGTCCTCGTCGAGCTGATCGGCGACCGTCGGAGTGGGCGCGCCGCTGAACCCGATCTGCTCGAGCTGCGCGGTCAGGCTATCGCCTGCGAGGACCAACCGATGTCGCAGCAGGTCGAGGATTCCGCCAATTCCCTCGAACTCCTCTTCGAGCGCGGCGAACTCCTGGTAGAACTCGGTCGCGTTCTCGCGGGTCAGGTCCGCCAGGTCGAGCTGCGCCAGCCGCTGGAATCCCCGAATCGCCCGCCCAAGTTGGTTGCGTATCTCTTCCTTGTGCTCATCGAACTGGGCGATGGGCCCGTTCATGCGCGGTTCCTCCGTCTACGCCCGCCGCCGAAGCAGCGCACGGAACGCCGCCGCCACGACCACCGGAACGACAACCCCCGCCAGGACTCCGATGCCGACGAGCGCGGGCATGCTCATGATACCACCTGTTTCAGCCGCTCCGGTCGGTTGACGGGATACCGGGGCTCCTCGCCCTTGAGCACGCGCAGGATGTCTTCGGCGACGAGCGCCATGCGCCGCATCGATTCCTCGGTCTGACCCGCCTTGTGCGGCGACAGGATCACGTTGGGCAGAATCAGGAAGGGCGAATCGGGCGGGATCGGTTCCACGGCGAAGACGTCGAGCGCTGCGCCGGCGAGACGACCCGACGTCAGCGCCTCGACAAGCGACGGTTCGTCGACGACCGTACCTCGCGATGCGTTGATGAAGAACGCCCCCGGTTTCACCAGACGGAACCGTTCCCGGTTCATCATGCCGGATGTATCGGGCGTCGATGGGACATGGAGCGTCACGATGTCCGAAGTCGTCAGCAGTTCGTCGAGCGTCACGCGCCGGGCTCCCAGGTTCTTCTCGGCGTCGGGTCGCGCGACCGCGTCCGTGTAGAGCACGCGCTGCCCGAATCCCAGCGCGCCGATGGCGGCGACTCGGGCTCCAACGCGTCCCATACCGACAACACCCAACGTGAGCCCGTGGATCTCGAACCCGTGGTCGCGGTTCCGGTACGCCCAGTCGCCGGCGCGGACGGCGGCATCGCCGGCGACGATCCGCTTGCTGAACGCTAGCACGACGCCGAACACGTGTTCCGCCACGGCTTCGGCGTTCGCTTCCGGCGTGTTGACGACCCAGATGCCGCGAGCCGTTGCCGCGTCCAGATCGACGTTGTCGACGCCAACGCCGTGTCGACCGATGACACGCAGGCGCGGGGCGGCGTCCATCACCTCGGCTCCCACGAAACCTCGCGCTCGGAGGATGAGCCCATCGATATCGCGGACTTCGCGCAGGAGCGTCGTGTCGTCGGGAGCGGACGAGAGCCGCCAGTCGGCGACGGGTTCCAACAGATCCGTCCCGATTCGGTGGATCGTCTCGGTGATGAGCACACGCCAGCGCTTCATCGTTTCGTCGGCTTCCTCTCAGAGGCGCGTCGGCGACGCCAGTCGTCCAGTCGCGCGCGGATGTCGGCTTCGGCTCCGATGTCCTTCGGCTCGTAGAACCGCCGGTCCGTGAGTTCGGGCGGCAGGTGCTCCTGCGGCAAGTATCCGTCGTCGGCGTCGTGGGCGTACTGGTAGCCTTCGGCGTAGCCGAGCTCGCGCTGAAGAGCGGTCACGGCATTGCGCAAATGAAGCGGAACCGGGTAGAGGGGCTGCTCGCGAACCACCTGGCGCGCGCGCAGCAACGCCGAATAGGCGGCATTGCTCTTCGGCGCTGATGCCAGATACGCCGTCGCCTGAGCCAGCGCGATCTGCGCTTCGGGGAGCCCGACGTATTCGACGGCGTGCGCCGCAGCGTCCGCAACAGTCAGCGCCATGGGGTCGGCGTTCCCGACATCCTCACTGGCGGAGATGACGAGCCGTCGCGCGACGAATCGGGCATCCTCGCCGGCTTCGAGGAGACGGGCGAGCCAGTAGATCGCCGCGTCGGGATCGCTGCCTCGCACCGACTTGATGAGCGCGGAGATGAGCTGGTAGTGATTGTCGCCTCTGCGATCGTGTGGGATCGCATGGCGCTTGAGGACCTCTGCGAAGTGCTCGGTCCTGACGACATGGCGGTCGTCCTCGACGGGAGCCATCAGGACGGTGGACTCGAGCAGGTTGAGCGCCGTGCGTGCATCGCCGTCGGCGATCTCGACGATGCGATCCAGGACCTCGTCCTCAATGTCGGGGTTGAGGGCGTGGAGCCCGGCGTCCGCCGTCAGGGCTCGTGCGAGCAGCATGCGGATGTGTCTCGGCTCGAGCGGTCGCAGCACGATGACGCGAGCTCGCGACAGCAGCGGCGCGGTCAGCTCGAACGACGGATTCTCGGTCGTGGCGCCGATCAAGATGACCGTACCCTCCTCGACGTGCGGGAGGAGCACGTCCTGCTGCGCCTTGTTGAACCGGTGAATCTCGTCGATGAAGAGGATCGTCCGCCGCTGATGGTACTTCCGGCGTTCCTCCGCCTTGGCGATCAGCTTGCGGATTTCCGGCACTCCCGACGTGGCGGCGTGGAACGGCTCGAACTCCGCTTGGGTGACTCTCGCGATCACACGAGCGAGCGTCGTCTTTCCGCAGCCCGGCGGGCCCCACAGCACCATCGACCTCAGCGCGTCCGCCTCGATCTCGCGCCGAAAGGGCTTCCCAGGAGCCAGGATGTGCTCCTGACCCAGCAGATCGTCCAGCGCGGCGGGTCGCATCCGAGCCGCCAACGGCATGCCGTCGCTAGACTTCTGCGCGAGAGCGTCAAACAGATCCATGGATGCTGTCGCCGCCGGAACGAACTTGGGACTTGTCGATGACTGCGCTGATTGCCGGCTCCAGGGCGCTCCACTCGAACAGCGCTCCGCGAGAGATCCGCACGCGGAGAGGATCGAGGATGACTTCGGCGACCCCGTGGACATTGAACAAGGCTGCCGCCAAAGGGTTCTGTTCTGCCGGTCGGCTTCCTTCATAGACTTCGCGTCTGCCGGCAAGCGTTGCGTCGGACGGTACCTCGAACGCGCGCGACCGCTCCGATCTCTCGCGGAGCGCCGGTATCGCGTCGATGCCCGCCCATTCGCAGATGCCCGGTTCCACGGCTGCCATGAAGTCGAGCGGATCCTTATCCCGAGGTTTGCGTATTGCCCAACGATAGCGGGTCACATGCACGCTCTCTGCGCCGCAGTCGATGATCCCCGAGAAGGGCTGGCGAGCGGAGTCGAAGCCGACTCGATACGCTTCGACGATCTCGCGCGTCTGCGGCACATCGACGTGGTAGAGAACGATGTTCGGGTTCAGCGGAACCTCCCGCGCCACTCTCACCGTGCATCGCCTCTCAGTCGCGCCGACGCGGACGCGATCACGTGTCGATCCTCGAATTCGCACTCATCGTACAGTGGGCACGTTCCGCACAAGGGCGTTCGCGCCTTGCAGACGCGCCTGCCGAAGCGCACGAACAGGACGTGGAACGCGTACGCCTTGCCCGGCGGAACGAGCGGCTGGAGCGCCTCGTGTGTCGCGTCCGGCGAGGCAGTACGCACGAGTCCCAGCCGGTTTGCGACGCGGTGCACGTGGGTATCCACAGGGCAGATATCGCGACCCAGCGCGAACAGGAGCACGCATGCGGCAGTCTTGACGCCGACGCCCTTGAACGTCGTCAGTCGTGCGATGTCGGCGGCATCGTCGCCATCGAGCCATCCGCTCAACGACGGCTCTCCATCCTCCACACCGATCCCGCGCAGTATCGCCTGAATGGTGGCTGCCTTGGTCTCGGCGAGCCCGCCGCATCGGATCGCCTCGATGACGTCGTCGATGTGGGCGTCGCGAGCCCGGCTCCACCGAGGGAACGCCCGGCGGAGGGAATCGTAGGCGCGATGGCTGTTCACGTCGGACGTGTTCTGCGAGAGCACCGTGGCGATGAGCTCTTCGAGCGGCTCGCCGGAAACCTCCACGGGCGGCTCGCCAAGCTCTGCCGCCAGCAAATGGAGGACGCTGCGAGCCTTAGCAATCAGTTCCGTCGACACCATGTTCCTCAACGGATGTCTCGACACGGCGGCAGGTCCGCAATCGCCTTGCACAAGGCGAATCCGTGCGGTATCGTTCCAGGTGTGGGCAATCGCCCTCTCTCAGTCGGTGTGCCTGTAGCTCAGTGGATAGAGCGTCAGACTCCGGATCTGAAGGCCGCGGGTTCGACTCCCGCCAGGCACGCCACCCGTTGTTAGGTTCCCAGCCAGCGCCAAGCACGCGTTGTATCGTCTTGCGATACGATGCCAACGCCATGTTCTCTCCCCGGCACATGCCCTAGCGCCGACACGCGCCGGGCGGCGGTTCCTCCCGTCGTCGAATCCTCCATGGCTTCCGTGTATGCGCCTCAGTCTGCCCGGACAAGGGCGAAGCGAATGGCAGTGGCTTCGCGTCTGCCAATCCCTTGCCATCATACCATCGTGCGATGACGAGCGGAATCGCTCGGGAGCTTCGGATGCTCTTCGTGGACGCTGGTTTTCGGTATCGCACGAAAACCTGGCAGCACTCCGGGTTCGACGGACCCCCTTGCCGAGCAGCTTCCAGAGATCGCCAGTGGGCGTCATTCGTTCGGATGGAACCGTTGGCAGGAACCACACCCTTGCTGCGCCAGCCACGTGTAGAGCGACACGGGCCCGAGCACGGACCGTTCGCGGAGCTCAGCGGCTGGTTCAGAGGACGCTGAGCCGTGATCTAGCGGCGCGTTCAGTCAGTCGGTGTCTCGGTCTGGGGGTTGCCCGAGTCGGTCCAGGAGGGAGTCTACGTTGGCTTCGATGGACGACAGTCTCCTTGGATTCAGGAGACGCGCAGCTTCCTCGAGGCTTACGAATCTTTCGTTCTGGATCCGCTGCCTCTCGATAGCGAATCGGATCGTGTGCAGCAGCCGCTCTTGGTCGATGTGACCCTTGAGCAGGTAGTCCTGAGCTCCTGCCTCGACGGCATTTGCGAGCAAAGACTCCTCGTCGGCGCCACTCACGACGACAATCGGCAAACCAGGCGCGACTGCATGGAGTTGCGAGACCGTCTCCAGCCCCGAGCTGTCGGGTAGGTACAGGTCCAACAGAATGACGGTCGGCCGAAACGTTCGCAGGTATCGAAGGGCTTTCCCGAGGTCCTCGACGCACGTGACGTCAACAGCGCCACCGAGGGCCTCCCCAAGCAACTCCTTCATGTACGTCGCATCGGGAGCGCTGTCCTCGACGTAAAGAACAGCCATCCGGCCCATCTGGGGCTGTGCTGCAAGCATCACCCGCCTCCTCGGCCGTGCGCTTCGCGATCTGATCGAAACGCCAAGTCAGGCGCCGAACGATCCAATCCATAGTATAGCTGCGCTCCTAGGCTCATGCAACGAAGAAGCGCCAACCGCTACGCCGCGCGTTGCCGACGCGGGAGCCCGGCATAGTCTGCGCCATGATACGGCGTGGTCCCTTCCATGGTGTCCGACTCGATCTCTGGACCATCGTGTGGAGGCGACTCTATGTCCGTATCACAACCTGGGATACTTGCCACGCCCAGCAGCGAGAGCTGCGAGCACGGGGCCTCGCATCACGAGCTGTATCGTCTCGGGCAGAGCCTGTCGCAGCCTGACGCCGCGCTGAGGCTAGCGTCGGCAGAGATGAGTCTGTACGAAGCCAAAGCCCTCTACGACCCCGAATGGAACGATAGCGCCGCGCGAGACCTCGTCTGGGCGGCGCGTGGATCGTTCGACAGATATGGTCCCGTGCCCGTGACGGACGAGTACGACGCCAAGTCGTCCGTATGCCTTGTGCGAACCACATTCACATGCCACACGGCGCACGCAGCCCTCCCGATGGAGGAGTGGTTCACGATTCGGTTCGTGCCGAGCGACGGGCTGCCTCACGGCAACGCCGACCTGAACAACTGCATCTGCAAGGATCAGCCAGTTGGCAACGTGATCGAGACGGCTCTTCTCGGCTCCGACAGATCGGGGCTATCCGGTCTCGTGTCCATATCGCGGATGTCGGCGATTCCAGCCTATACCGTGGGAACCGAGGCGGGAGATGGGAAGGCGAACTCGCGTCGGGCGCTTCGGTACAGCGCCGCAGCATTCGCGATGGCGCATGGATACGTGATGCGGAGATACGGGGGTTCGTGGCGGTATCTCACCGGTTTATGCCATCCCAAGCTGCTTGCGTCGGCGTTCTCAGTACGGAACGCAGACGGGAGGGTGGTGCCGCGGTATACGACTGGGGCTGATATGCTCGGCCTTGCTTCCGTGCGAGATGTGAAGCTCGACCGATCCGCAGAGGCGTACCATTACCCCGGGTACTTCCTGGATGTGCGCCAACTGGCAAGGGTGCTCGGCGATCTGCTGGCGCAGGGCGTTTTGACTCGCGCTACGCTGCGGCACTACCTCGGACTCGACGACGTCGAACTGGGCAGCAACTTAGTGCGACTCACACAATCGAGACAGCTCGGAAGCCTGTTGACAGCGCGTGGCGAGCTCGTGGGTGCGAGGATCACTGGGGAGCGGCTGCGGGCATATCTCGACCGCGTCGTTGAGGACGAGCCTGTTCTGTACATCTTCGATGCCCGCGCTTGGAGCGACGAAATCGACGGCATGCTGGAGGAGGTGGAGCGCCAGGCATACGCGAATCTCCCCGGAAAGCCTCGGCTGTTCGACGCGCCAACAGCCCACCGATTGGGTCAAATATCCTTCCAAGCGGACGGCACTGCCGTGATTCGTCACGAAGGCGGACGCACGTCGTGCATACCGCCATCGAGCCAATACGATGTGACGCAACCGACCATGTTCGGACTCAACGAGCGACTCACCTCTTCAGTCATCTCGCCGGTTCTTGGGTCGTCTGAGACGCTGCGGGACCGGTTCAACTCGGAATGGGAGCGCTACTCGGACGCCGTCCTCCGCGCCGGCGACGGGGCGATAGATTATGGAACCTACGCGTACTACGCCGACCGGAACGAGCTTGTCCGCTACTGTTCTCGATATTGGCACCGCGTCGTCGCCGTCGCGAGCAACTCCAAACTGGTGACCGATCCACGTCGAGAGATGACGTGGGAGTCGATACAACGTGTCTTCGAGAACACAACCGTCGCCGTCGCAGGCGGGAGCGTCGGCAACAACATCCTGCACAGCGTGGCGATGGACATGCGACCGAGCCATCTGAAAATCGCCGACAAGATGGTCTTCAAGATGGAGAACGTCAACCGAGTCCGACTGACGTATTCCGACCTGGTTGATGCCAACGATCAGCGCCCCAGTCCTCTTACACCGGCTCTCAGGAACAAGGCGCGCGTCGCTGCCTCGCAGGTCTACTCGATCGATCCGTATGTGACGGTCTACGTCTATGACGAGGGGATCACCGAGGAGACGATCCGCCGGTTCATCCTCGGGAACGACGAGGAGCCGGCTGCCAGCGTCGTCGTGGACGAAGTCGATGACCCGAGAACGAAGGTTCGGCTCAGGGAGGAATGTCGCTCGAACGGCGTCCCGTTGATCATGCTGACGGATATCGGATCGTGCGTGCAGTTGGACGTGCTGCCGTACGACAGGAACCCCGATTTCCCGCTGGCGTTTGGCGTGTCAGACGACGACGTGTACCGCGCTCTCGACCAACTCGAGGACAATCCGAGCGACCGTGCGTGCTTCTTCGCGTTTGCGGATGCGCTCGTCGGTCCAGGGTACCGCAGCGACGAGCTCGGCGATATCCTCGCCGGACGGAGTGAGGTGCCGACGGCGACGGTCGTACCGCAACTCGGATCGACGGCTGCCATGGCGGGTGCGATTGCCGCAGAGACGATTGCTCGCTTGCGACTTGGCGCCGTGTATCCGCCGCGCGCCCGTATCAACAAACACACCTTCCAGGCGTGGACCTACTCCTGAGAAAGGTCGTCTAGCATGACGCGGTCGATGGGTTGGCGAGGGCTGTAGGGGCGCCTCGCATGCTCCGAGTTACGCGCTCTGCCGGCTCGTACGACGCAGACCAGCGCACCATCGGCTCCTGCCCAACGGAACATGCTTCGGATGAGCGGTACTTCCGCCACGGCAGCGTGGATGGCGGCGTGGAACCCTTCACGTTCCAGGTCGAGTAGTGCGCACTGCATCGCCCGACCCGCCTTCAGCCACTCCACGACCTCGTCTCGCGGCACGACCACCAACAAGACGAGTGGCGAACTGTCGATACCGCGCTTGCCAGCCAAGGAGAACTTGAGACCGTCTTCCGGGCGCAGCGGAATCCGCCCAGCCAAGCCATCGTGGATCCGTCGCGCTTCGTCGTCGTTGAGTCCGAACCCGATGCCAGGCATGCCGACATCCAGGTGCGTGTCGTTGGGCAACAACCACGACGCAAGCTCCTGTCGGAACGTGCTCGAGTTGATGACGAACGCGTCTGCCTGCCCCTGAAGCTCCGCCAAGAGCCGCTTTGCGACGCTCGACGACGACAGCGCATGGATATGGGCGAAGCCATCGAGCGATCGTGACGTGAGCGCTTGGACGAGGGACGGCGGCACTGGCGTGGACGCATCCATTTCGGCGCGGACGATTCTGCGCGAGATCATGGCTCGGATGCGCGGATCGTCCGCGCCCAACGGTTGAAGCTCAGGAGCCCGCTGTACCTGAACCGTCGCAAGATGGACCAACGGATCGGGTTGGTCGTCCTCAAGCGGTCGAATCGTATCCCGGTCTGGCTGACACAGGCTGACCCCTGACGCCAAGCCATAGCACTCCGCTGCGACGACGAGACTCTCAAGCGCGCAGCCGACGCTGATGGTCGCCTGCCTGCCCTTGGGATCGGATTCGGGCAATACGGCGACGCGGTCGAGGTATAGCTCGATCGATGCGCGTCGAGGGTCGATCCGAAACCGCCAAGGCTGCGTGTTGTGTGTGCTTGGCGCCAGATGCGCCACTCGGCACAGGTACAGCGCCTGTTCCTCGAATGGCAAGAGCGAGAACGCAGATGGGGTGGGAAGAGGCACATGCCTGGCGCTGAGATCGGGAGCTCTACCGGCGTCGCCTGTGGACGGGTCCGCCATCGTGTCAAGCCTTCCTGTTGGTTACCAGGGCTGTTTCACGAATGGTTGAGCGATGGAAGAATCGTGATGATGGGTCATGGGTGAGAAAGGAATCATCACGATGCAACGACTTCCATCGCTCGCAGAGAGATTAGCGCTTGTATCGGATCCACGCCAAGCGTCGAAGGTGCAGCATCCTCTGGCGGCGATCCTGCTGCAGTTGTGCTTCGCGGTTCTTTGTGGCGCGCAAGGTCCTCGTGCGATCGCGGAATGGGGACGGCTGCACGCCGAGTATACCCAAGCCTTGGGATATGAGCGATCCGAGACGCCCTGTGCGGCGACGTTCTCCCGAGTGCTGCGCCGACTCGATTGGGAAGCCTTCGCAGGTATCCTCCACGCTTGGGCTCGGGAGTGGACGGACACCAAGAGCCATTCGCCGACGGCTCTGGCGATGGATGGCAAGACGCTCCGGGGCAGCAGGAAGCGGGGCGCCCGTGGCTGCCATATCCTCTCGATGGTGCTGCACGACATCGGGCTGGTCTGGTCGGAAGCGGCGGTGGACGACAAGACCAACGAGATTCCCGTCGCCGAGCAGTTGGCCAAGGGGTTGCGGCTGGACCACTGTGTGGTGACCGTGGACGCGCTCCTGACTCAGCGTGGCTTGGCGCAGGCGATCCGTGACTCGGGAGGCGACTACCTGATGCCGGTCAAAGACAACCATCCGGCGCTTCGACGAGAACTGATGCGTTTGTTCGAGGACGCAGACGGGCTGGCGATCACACGACGATCCGCCCAGACCATCGAGCGGAACCGAGGACGCTGGGAGAGGCGTCGGCTCACGGTCAGTCCGGAGCTCGGCGACTACATCGCCCACGTCTACGATTGGCCCAATGCTACGCAAGCCTACCACCTCCAGCGGGAAACCACGCGCCATGGTCAAACGCGTCGGCAGGTAGAGGTAGGTCTGACGAGTCTGGACGCGACAATCGGTTCTCCCGAAGTGCTGCTTCGCCTCCGCCGACAGCACTGGCACATCGAGAACCGCAACCATCGAGTCCGAGACGTCACCTATGACGAGGATCGATCCCAAGTCCGTTGCGGAGCTACGCCCCGCGTCTTGGCGACGGTAAGAGCCTGTTTGCTGGGATTCCTGCGCCTCAACGGAGTCGACAACGTCGCCCGAGCGACTCGACGATTCGCAGCCAAACCCCAGCAAGCATGGCAACTCAGAGGACTCATACATTCGTGAAACAGCCCTGGTTGGTTACTCCATTGAGGTCAGCCTGAGCTGAGGGCTCGACCGCACACTGCTCGCCGGGGATTCGATCCGGGATGGTGAACAGGAACGTCGATCCGCGTCCGATCTCCGACTCGACCCAGATCCGTCCACCGTGCCGCTGCACGATCTTCTTGCACACTGCCAACCCGATGCCGGTGCCTTCGTATTCTTCGTGCGTGTGGAGTCGGCGGAGCGTCTCGAACACCTGATCGTGGAAACGCGGGTCGATGCCGATCCCATTGTCGCGCACGCGGAAAAGCCATGCATCCGAGAGGCGCTCCGATGAGACGATGACCAGAGGCGGTCCGGGTCCACAAAACTTGAGCGCGTTGGCGATCAGGTTCTGAAAAACTTGTGCGATCTGTGTGGGGTCGGCTCGGATCATCGGGAGTCGGTCCACGCGGATTTCGCCTTGTGTCTCAGCGATCTGCACGGACAGTGCGTTGCGGACATGATGAACCACTTCGCCAACATCCGTATTGACGAATGTCCCACCACGCGTTTCGACGCGCGCCAGCGTCAGCAGGCTTTCGACAAGCCGCTCCATACGGCGCGCGCCGCCGACCAGAAAGCCTAAGAACTCGATGCCGGCTTCGTCCAAAAGCCTGACGTAGCGTCGCTCGAACAGCTCGCCATAGGCAATGACCGCCCGAAGCGGTTCCCGCAAGTCGTGCGACGCGACGTGCGTAAAGCGCTCCAACTCGGCGTTGGAGGCGGACAAGCGTTCATTGGCGTGACGAAGCTCCTGTGCGCTCTGCTCGAGCCTGGATCGATGACGCGTCTCCGCGTGGAATGCTCGAATCAGCAGCGTTCCTGTCACGACGCATCCGATGAATACGACCGAATCCATTGCCATCCCGGAATAGGACTGGTTCGCACTGACGTTCGCCACGGCGAGTATGAAGAGCATCGCCAGCAAGGCGTAGATGGCTGCCAAACGGATGCCGAACAACTGATACTGCACGATCGCATACGTGACGCAGACGACGAGCATGACGAACGACGGCGGTCCCAGGAACACAAACCGTGACGTGTTGAACGCGATGATGGCGACGTTGGTCGATGTGAACATGCAGGTGAACGTCGCGACGATCCCGATGAGGAGGAGACGGTATCGAGCGCGTTCGGCGTCCCGACGCCTTCGGTATCGAAGTCCAAGGACCACGAATGTGATGATGAGGAGACCCCCGGAGTTGAGTACCCAGACTGGCATGCCAGGACCGGGTACGGGGATCGCCTCGGAGTTGGCGTAGGAAAGCGATACGAACACGAGTGGCGTGAGCGATAGCGCGCCGCTGGCAGTCATCAAGGCGATGAGCGGCACTCGCATCGACCACGGCATGTCTATTTGAGCGCCGGGGAATGTGTGCACGAACAGCAGGAGCGTCGGGCAGATGAACGACGTGGCAAACATCACGGCGCGGATCCAGAAAAGCTGGTGTCCGCCCGTAAGCGACGGATGCAGAGACAGGAAGTTCAGGACGGTGTAAATGCAGATCAGAGACGCCAGGACGGCAAACAGGCGATTCGTCCAGCTTCGCGCGTTCCGCAGGAGCACGATCCATCCGAGTACGCCCGTCGAGATGAGCGTTCCCACGCCCAACGCGACCTCGAGCGGCATCCAGGATGCGTGGTCCATCGCCCGTTGCGGCTCCGAAGTTCGGGGAAACGTCTGCGCTCAGTATCAACGGCGGTCGCCGATCTCCACCGTTGTCGACCAGCCCGGCGACCCATGCACGGACAAGATTGCAGCGACCTCGATGCAACCCATGCCATCTTCGGTAAGCATCGTACAGGCCGCTGATGTCCAACGCGAGACGTATCTCCCAGTTATGCTCCCTGTAGCACATAGATGCAAGATGAAGTATGAAGCGTCACCGCACGGAATGCCCTCAAGTCGCTGAGATAGCAGCGCCAATGGAACGCTTGGCATATGTTACCGTGGCAGACAAGTGCTCTTCTATTGCATCGCTCAGGGACCGTCTAAGTCGGATCCTGCTTGTCGACGACAGCCGATCTGACACGGTGCTCATCGGTGAAGCTCTCCGTGACGCAGGTTTCACAGGCGACATAGATACCGCACACGAGCCAGCCGCAGCGCTGGCTACAATCGCGTCAGCAGCCACTCCCGTCAGCGTCATGCTCCTTGACTTGCACGTGGGTAACGGCGACGGACTCGCGTTGCTCAGAAGGATGAAATCTACGCCATCTCTGCGCGAGATCCCGGTCGTTGCTATGACCGACGGAGAAGATGTCGTCACAATCCGACAAGCCTATCAGGAGCATGCGAACGCATGTCTCGTCAAACCGACTTCCTACGTCGGCTGCTTGTCGCTTGCTGAGAGCCTGGTACGATTCTGGATCCATACCGTCTGGGCGCTGCCCAAGCCGTGACCTCACCTGGACTGCCTCGTCTCGTTCCCTTTCCATGCGCTGACACAGTGACGTGAGGTCGATCACAGTCTTCTGCCGTATCTCATCAGTGAACGTGATGTGTCTTGACCACGGCGCCGTCCATAGCATTCGACAGAGATGCGGGCAGTGTTCCGGGGCGGGGCGAGTGGACGCGCGGTGGGTTAAGCCGGAGTCGAGGGGGTGATCTCCGGACACATCTGGTGTGGCAGAAGCAATGAGTGCAAGAAGAACGAGCCTTCGGCGAGTCAACGCCCAAAACGCGGACCTTGAAGAGGCGGACCTTCGGGGCGCCGACCTAGAGGGAGCTGATCTCCGCAGCGCCAATCTACGTGGTGCCAACTTGACAGGCGCCTCGCTTCGAGGTGCCGATCTCCGTGGCGCATGCCTCGACGACGCCATTCTCGCGGGTGCGCAGCTTTGTGGCGCTCGCTTCAGCGCGGATGTGGAGAACCAAGAACCCTCGCATCCGAAGACGACGGTTCTCGACGCGGCGCTCGAACCTACAGAAGGCGCGCAGGAACCCTTCGGTACGGCACGCCCAATGGCAGAGCGACCGATGTCAGAGCTTGGACTCCGGCGCGGCGCCAGCCCTGTTGGCGACGAGAAGCACCATACGTTCCGCAAGGAGGGTGGGGACTACTGGTATCTGTGCTTCGGCGAAGAGGAGGCGCGGATGCGGGATCGGAAGGGTTTCACGTACATCCACACCCTCATTCTGAACGAGGGTAGATGGGTATCTGCCGCGGAGCTGCTGGCTCTGACGGATCCAGACGCCGTCTCGCAGGAAGAACAGAAAGCGCAGCAGGTACGTCGCGACTTGTTGGACGCACAAGCCGATGCCCATGCCTCGATCCGCTACGTTCGCTCGCACCGGGGGTCATCGCCCGCGGGCAGCGACCTCGACGCAACTGCCTTCTATGTGGAAGAACTGACGCGTGCCAGAGACCAAATGAAGAAACTGAACAAGAACCTCTACGCTCGTCTCGCCAACAGCCTACAGCGCGCATACGAGGCTCTCGACCAGTCTGTGCCGACGTGTGTTGCACACCTGCGTCGGCACGTCTCCTATCGATCCGGGGAATGGCTGTACTTGCAGAGCGGAGAGAGGAAAACGCGCTGGGAGCTCTTCTGAATCTACCTCGACCGAGGCGGCTCTAGCGCTTCTTGGCTGGCAGCGCCGTCGCGGTCGTTGCGATGATGAGCACGCCGTCTCCTGGGCGCATGCGCCGATTGTCCGGCGAAGTCGGGTCCGACAGCGGCGTGAACGTGACGAACCTGCTGTTGGTCGTGTCCATGTGGACAACCGCTGAGATCGAGTCGCCCAGAGCGAGCGCGATGTCCGATACCCGCTCGTACCCGGAGTCGGCGACAAGACCGACGAAGTTGACGCCGCGAACCAGGGGAACCGCCTCTTCGCGCCAGGGCGTTCCCTTGATGTCGAGCGTCGCCGCGCCCTCCATCATGACGAGATAGGCAGCTCCTGCGCGGATCGCCGCGTTGCTGGCGGACGTCGTCGGCGCGCCGCGCACGTAGGATACGGTCTGCTTGCGGGTCGTGTCGTAGGACAGCACGAACGCCGCCCGTGTGCCGAGCCGCGCGATGAGATCGGAAGCCTTCTTGAGCCCGGGGTCGTCGACTGGCAGCGAGATGAGGTTGAGTCCCTTGGCGAGGTTCAGCGCATACGCCGTCGCCCGGATGATCGTCACCTTCGTATCGGCGACGAGCGTCTTCCGGTTCCCCGACGCGTCGACGAACGCCACGGACAGGGCGCCATCCGTGACCCGGTCGGCTTCCTTCGCCGTGTAGGAGCCCTTGTAGGTTCCAGCGGAGGACTCGGTCATGGGCACGTTGGTCGCGACCCCGGCGATGGAGAATGTCGCGGTTCCGCCCCGTTCGCCGGTCGCTGTCACGGCGATGGTTTCCCCAGACGTCGCAGGAGACCCCGTCACGGATCCGACTGTAATCGTAATGACGGCGTCGATGGTGACGCGCGTCGTCGTGCTCCGGCGTCCCTTGTTCCCGCCGAGGTCGGTCAACGTGACATCCACGGCTCGCGCCGCCACGGATGCTCCTTCGGGGATCGTCACGGTCGCTGTCCAGACGCGCGTCCCATCGGCGTTCGTCTTGGACTCCGTGAGCGCCCCGGTCACGGTTCCGATGGAGTAGGTCGCTTCGGTGATCTTCTCGGGATCCGCGCTCTGAACGACGGTGATCGCCAACACGTCGCCGGTGATGAGCGTTTTGCCCTTGCTGTCCTCTTCGACGCTCAGGATCGTGGGTGGGCGCGAGTCGCGGAAGGTGAACGCCTTCTCTCGCACGACCGTGAGATCGGACGCGAGCCCTACCGCCGTGACGTCCAGGGCGGCATTCGGCTCGATCCCGGCAAAGGTCTCGTTGACGCGGAACGTGCCAGAGGCATCCGACTCGCTCTCGCCGAGGAGACTGGACCCGATCTTCACGCGCACGATCTCGCGGGCACCGAAGCCGGAGCCCGTGACGAGTACCACGGTTCCCTGCGCGCCGCTGGACGGCTTGGGAACGTCGATCACCGCGAGCGCTCCGACGGCAGCGGTCAGGGATACGGTCTCGCCGCTGCTGCTCCCCCGCACTGCGACATCGTGCAGCCCCGTCGGAATCGCCGGCATCGGTACGGTCGCGTTCAGCGAGCCGTTCGCATCCGCCGCCAAGCGTGTGCGCGGAACCACGGGCGTGCCGCCGACCGTTGCCGTGAGCTCCTCGTTCATCTCGAAGCCATCGCCGATCAGGACGAGATTGGCTCCGGCGGGGAGCTTGCCGTCCACGACCGCTTTCGGATCCGGCTCGACCGCGCGGAGCACGGGTCTCACGCGGAGCTGGACGGACGCAGCGCTCACGTTGTCTGACGCGACGACGCGCGTGATGCCGCCGGGACCTGCCGGCACGACGACGGAGAGGCTGAACGAGCCGTCGGAGCGCGACCGCAGCACAGTCGGAGTGCGCGACGATCCGATGGCGATCGTTGTCGTTCGGTCGCCGCCGAACCCGTCACCCGCGATCGCGACGCGTTCGCCCGGAGTCGCCGTCGTCGGGCTGATCGAGACGGTCGGCGTGACGGCGAACGTGGGCGCGGTATAACCAACCGGTAGAGTGCCGACCACCACGACATAGCTGCCGCCCGGCACCGACGGCACGACGAACTCGCCTTCCCACACTCCAGCCACCGACTGGCTGTTCAGCAGCAGTCCCAGCGACTGCGATCCGAACGTCACCGTATTGCCCAACGCGCCGCGAACCTTGACGGTCGTGCCGGCTCTGCCGCTCGCCGGCGTGATCGCCAAGCCCGGAGTGCTGAACCGGAGCGATTCGGAGGACGCGCGGGTCGAGCCGACGGTCGCTCGTATCGCGCCTGTGACGGGCAGGGAACCCGAAAAGACCGTGAACGACGCGATGAACGTGCCGCCGACCGACGTGACGTTCGATGGGCTCGGAGTGAGCGCGATGCCGTCGATGTCGAACGCCACGGGTCCATCGGGGAAGCCGGCTCCACGCACCGTGACGGACAGCCCTGTCGTGACGATGGAGCCCGGCGGCGGCGATAGCAGTGTGAGCTTGGGAACGATCTTCAGAACTGTCTCGGCAATCGTGCCAGACGCGAGTCCTCGGACCTGTAGCGTTTGATCACCGCCGGACGTCGGCTGCACGAAGTACGGTAGGTTCACGATCTGCCCGTGCTGGTTCGCCGAGCCGAGGAAGCTGGTACCCGAGGAACCCAACTGCACCTGTGGCGTCTCGAACGGCTGGAACCCCGTCGCCTGGATGAACACGGAGTCGCCGGAGCCGACCGTCGTGACCCGGTTCCCAGCGGCATCGGTGACACGGACCGACGCGGCGAGATTCAGAGGGGCGGCGATTGCCGGGGCTCCGCTGGTCGCCTTGGGGAACTCCGCCAGCACCTCCTTCTCCCCGGCTCGCCCATCAGCCAGCAGCGGTGGCACGGCGACGACGACATCGAACGCGCCGTTCGGGTCGGCGAGGATGAGATCGCCGGATCGCGTCCCGGCGACCACTTCGACGACGGGGAGCACCTGCGGCGACAGGCGGGCGTCGAGCTTCGTGTCGAGCAGGATACGCCCGACGATATGGTTGTGTCCGAAGCCGAGCCCGACGATATGGATCGTATCGCCTTCCGCCGCCGTCGCAGGGATCGAGCGGATGGAAGCCGTCGCGAGCACGTTGGAGCTGGGACTGGAGAGCAGCACGGTCGTCTGCGCCGTGTTGGACTTGTCCCGCGCGCGCACCACGACTTCGCCGACTCCGGCGGGAAGGTCGACCGGAAGCTGCCTCAGCACGATCGCGGCGCGGAAGCTGCCGGATGCGTCGCTCCGGGTCGTCTGGACGTTCGATAGGCTCCCAAGATCGAATGAGATGGTCTCGTTGGCGACGAATCCGGCTCCGTGGACGACGAGGATGGTTCCCAGCGCTCCGATCTTCGGCGACGAGCCGCCCTCCATCGCCCAGTCCGTGATCCGTCCGGCGACCGTGAGGCTCTTGTCGCTGGCGGCTGCGGTTCCCGTGCGGACGGTCAGCGTCTGGGGACCCGACGGCTGCGCGGGAATCGAGAGGCGCACGTCGATCTCGCCGAAGGAGTTCGCCTTCGCCGTGACGGGCGGCACGGCAACCGCGCCGAAGGTCGCTGTCACGGCGGCGTCGGCGAGGAACCCGGTTCCGGTGACGCGGACGGTCTCGCCAGGAAGGACGACCGAGTCGCCGCCCTCCGGCGTAACCGCCGTGATGGTGGCGTTGGGGACGTAGACGAAGGGAGCACTGGCGGCGACGAGCCCAGGCGCGCGAACCATGATCGGGATCGCCGCGCGTTCGCTGCGGGGCACGAGCGTCGTTGTGATCGGCACGGTGAAGGAGACGGTTCCTCGCGTTCCCACGGTCTGCGTGCCGGCGACCTGCCCATTGACGAGGCAGTCCGCCTGCTGACCCGGCGCGAAGCCGCTCGCAGCGATCAGGACGTTGGTTCCCGCAGGGCCCATCGGTGGCGTGACGGTCGTGATGCGGGGCTGAACGGTCAAGTTCGGTCGGTAGGCTTTCAGACGGGACGTTCGGCCCTCGACGACCAGTTCCGCCGGTCCCACGATCAGGTCGTTCGGCAGCCCGATCTGCGTGGACAGCTTGCCTTGTGCAGTCGCCTGATCTCCGCCGAGGATCGTCGTCACGGCGACGCCCTGGATCTGGAACGTCACCCGCTCGGACGCCCCGAAGCCCTCGCCGCTCACGCGTAGCACGTCGCCGGGACCGACGAACGCAGCGGTCGCCTCATCCAACGTGGGCACGATCTGGAAGCGCGTCTCATACCGGCGTTTCGACTCGACGCCTAGGAGCACGATCGGACGTGCGCTCGCCGGTGCGTCCGGTATCTCAACCGGCGCGAAGAGCACCTGCCCTGAGGCGTCGGATCGTGCCGGCGCTCCGATGTCCACGCCGTCGAGCGTGATCTGGACATCTTCATTGGGCAGAAAACCCGCCGCGGAAACGGTTGCCACGGTCCGAGGGGGTCCGCTGGATGGGTTCAGCACCATGCCAGCGCCGACGGAAACCGACAAACCCTTGGTCTGAACGCGCTCGGAGCCCTCGACCAGCACGCCCGACTTCGTGACCAGCGTGATGCTGCCTGCGTCGAGACCCATCGTCGCGATCCCTGCCCGAGCTGCGCGGAAGCGGATCGAGACGAGCACGCCGTCGCGGAACACCTCGGAGTCGCCGACGTTGCGGCTGGTGGTCAGCGCGAGCGTCCCGCCCGCCTCGAGCACGCTGATCAAGGGCGGGAAGCGAGCCGCCGTCAGGAAGAGCTCGCCGACCTCAGCCGCGATGTACTCCAATCGTGAGCTGTCGTACGTGAGCTTCGCACTCGCCCCAAACAAGGGCGTTGCGTCGGTGACCCGAAGATTCACGCGGAAGGTGTCGCCCGCGTTCAGCAGCGGCAGGTCCGTCTGAAGCTCGACCAGCGGCGTCGCTGACCGCGCGAAGCCGACCTCGAAAAGCCATCCGAGGGCGGCGAGACAGGCGATCAGGAGTCGGGCGCGAGTTGCCTGTTTCTGGTACGCCAAAGTCTGGCTCCTGCTAGAAGCGATCCGCTCAGCGCAAGCAAGCCGTGTCATGGGATCACGATACCACGGCGAAGTGACACGCGAAAGGCGTCAGGGCTCCACCGTGACCAGGTCGCGGAGCTTTCCGAGCGTCTTGGGTCCGATGCCGCGCACATCGATCAGGTCGTCCACGCTGTGGAACCCTCCCGCCTCCTTGCGATACGCGATGATCCGCTCGGCGAGCACGGGCCCGATGCCCGGCAGCGTCTGCAGGGTGGCGCTGTCCGCCGTGTTCAGGTTGACGCGCGTGGCACGATCCTGCACGGCGTCGGCGGCTGAAGGCGCAGGCGCGACCTGTGTCTCGGTCGGCGCGGATGGCGGCTTTGGAACCGGCGAGGCGGGCTCCTCGGCTGCCTCGCTCTCAACCCCGTTCAGGGGCTCGTCGAGGACGAAGTCCGGGGGTCCGTAGAACCACTCGGGGCGTGCGCGACGGGCAAGGCTCACTCCGGCGCCAATGAGCGTCACGACCATCAGGGCTGCCAAGATGCGCTTTTCCCCGGCTGTGAACTGGTTCCACATGGGTCTTCTCGGTCACGAGTCGAGTCGCACGACATGGCACTCGAAGGGTCGGAGCTCGTACCGAACGCCCTCGTTGGGGCTGTCCGGCACGCAGATCAGCGCCACCACGCCGCGTCGCGCGTGCTCAGCAACGCGGGGAATGAGCGGCACGGCATAGACATGAAGCAGCTCGATGGCATCGAGAACCACTGCATCGGCACCAGAGAACGCCGACTCCAAGGCGTCGGCGAGCGCGATCCGCAGGAAGACGCGCGTCTTGTCGGGATCCGCTGCGAAATCCGCGAGATCGCCCTCGCGCTTGAGCGCGTCGAGGAGCGCGCGGTTCAGCGCATGGACTCTCCGCTCCGGGTCGTCGAAATGGCTTGCTAGCCAGTATCGGGCGAGCGTTGTCTTGCCCGAACCAAAGTCCCCGATGATGCAGATGGGCATGTTCGGGGGCCCGGACGCCAGGATCGACTCGATCTGGTCGAGCGCCCGTCGCTGCCCCGAGGTCAGTTCGATCGATCCCCACGGATGGGCTGACGGCGTCATCGTCCGAGTCGGAGGCTGAGGAGCCGCTTCAGGTCGGCGGTCGGTTCGGGGTGGTCATCGGATCGGATGTCGATGTAGCGATCGTTGAACCCGGCGTACCCGCCGTGGGCGCGCACGACGAGCAGCGCAGCCGATTGCTTCCCCCGCGAGTCGCCGCCGACCCGATCCCCCGCTTCGAGAGCGGCGAGGAGCCGTTCTGCCAACTCGCCCTGCGCGGCGTCAAAGGCTGCCGTCATCGCGTCGATGACGACGGCTCCGACGAGGATGTTCCCCTGTACGGCGCAGTTAGGACGGGCGTTGCCGCCCGCCCAACCCGTGCACCCGTCGCCGGTGAATGTGGCAGACCTGCCCTGGGCGTCGACGATGCCGACCTGCCGGAGGCGGGATTCGGGATCGCTCCGGGCGAGTTCGGCGAGAACCAGTTCCGGCGGCGCTCCGCCCGCGAGCAGGTTCAGCCCGGCAGGACCGTAGGACGTGTTCGCGTGGGACTGCGTGGCGATTGCGCCCACACCAGCCCGCGCCCAGGGAACCACCGAGCCCACGGCGAAGAACTTCGATGCCACAGCCACGCCGAGGTCGCCGTTGGATGGGTCCCGCGCCGCAATCGAGAACGTGCCGAACGGAAGCCAGTCGCGGTTCACCGACGGATCCCTTTCTACGTGTCTACGTGCGCGGCGGACAGGTGCGCCAGAGCTCGAGGGTTCCGTCCAAGTCACGCAAGCCCGGTGTCGTGCCGATGGCGGTGACGCATGCCGCTCCGGCGCACGTCCCAAGCTGAGCGCATTGCTCCATATCCCATCCCATGGCGACCCCGGCGAGGAACCCGCCGACGTAGGCATCGCCCGCGCCGGTCGTATCGACGACGGACACCTGCAGCGACGGCATCCGAACCGTCGCATCCGCGTTGCGGACGTAGCTGCCGTCAACGCCCAGCTTCAGAACCGCCGTACCCACGCCCAAGTCGAGGAGCGCTTCGGCGACATCTTCGACGTCGTGCAGTCCGGTCATCGCGCGGGCTTCCTCGATGCTCGGCAGGAAGTAGTCGACGTAGGGGAGCGATTCGCCGATCTTGTCGAGCCACGCGCCGGATGCGTCCCACGTCGTGTCGTAAGCCGTGACGATGCCGTTTTCGCGCGCCCAGTGCATCAAGCGAGTGGTCGGCGCGCCGTCGAGCTGCGGCATCAGGTTCGCTCCGGCGACGTGCATGACCGTGGAACCGAGGATGGTGTCGCGGTCGATATCGGTCTCCGAGAAGACGCCGTTGGAACCGATGGTGTGGTAGAAGGACCGCTCGCCGTCGCTAGAGACCACGACGAACGTGAACGACGTGCTCACTTCGGCAGTCCGGGACATGCCGCTGGCGTCAACGCCGTTTTCGTGAAGGTTCTGCACGACGAAGTCACCGAACGCATCGGAGCCCACCTTGCCGTACGCTGTTACCGGCACTCCCAGCCGCGCCAAGGCGATGCCCGTGTTGTTGGCGCATCCGCCGGTGTGGAGCGCCAAGCTGTCGAACAGCACCAGCTTGCCTCGTTCGGGAGCGCTGTCGATGGGTCGCCCGAGGGCGTCCACGACGTAAATGCCGACGCATGCGGCTCTACCGGTCGTCATTCCGTGTCCTTCGCTGGGCTCGGTGCGATGTTCGGCGTCTCGATCCGGTCGGCTGTTATATCAAGCGGCACGATGACGAGCAAGGCATGCGCGGGAGCGGAGCTCGCGCGCATGCCAACCACGGACGCCCCCCGCACCCACCCTACCCAATACGTCGTGTCGCCGGTCATCAGAGCATCCAGGAGCCCCTCGCGAGACCAGTAGCTGTGCAACGGCGTCGGCAGGCTGAGCTGAGACCAGAATGAGCGCCGCGTCTCGACGGCAGCGAACTCAATCGGGCGGTTCTCCCCCTCCCGCAAGCCGTCGACGAAAGCGGCTGCGCCCCCAGCGACCACGGCCCCTCGCTCGAAGGCGACGTTCATGTGGTTCGTGAGGCGCAGCGAGCCGTCGGGAGAGTCGGTCTCAACTGACAGGCTGCCGGGCGACGGCACGAACGCCTGCGCCTCCCAATGCCGCGCCTGATTGGGACCGGTGGACACGTCGCGGATCGTGCCGCCCGCGCCCCGGATGTCCGCAACCCAGACTCCCGATGGGCCCCCCGATAGCGCGGTCGGGTTCGGGTTCGTCGAAAACGGCATCACGAACGACGTGGCGTCGACCGGATCGACGGTCAGTGTCCCTCGCCAGTAGGCATCGCCGGATTCGGGATAGACGCGGAGGACACCCCATTCCTGGGCGGGTATGGAGCGATTACGGCTCCGCCATACGATCGGCGCTGCGGTGGCGCATACCGACAGCGCCAGCGCAACGCCCACCGCCCATCGGCGACGACGAGCGAAGAGCATCGCGAGTGCGCTGATACAGACCACCCATACCACTGTGACGAGGGCGAGTCGTCCGGAACGCGCCGGAGCGCTTTCCGGCAGGGCGTTGAGCCGGTCGACGAGACGCTGCCGTTGCGCGGGATCGAGTCGCTCCCAGGGGGCGAGCGGCTGCCTACGCACGGCGCCGAACACGTCGCGCCACAGGGCTGCCTCCATCGTCGGCGTGCACGCGGCGAGCGGAACCCCGACGTAAAGCGCTCGACCCATGCCGATGTCGCGGGCGGCGATGAGGGGGTTACCCTCGACGGTCAGGACGGATCGGGCCCCCG
>Ga0194120_10001277_pt1 | contig 46530 bp, 33 predicted proteins | sample TA2MahCa65mmetaG_FD_148642 | JGI IMG/M metagenome (GOLD analysis project Ga0194120, IMG submission 148642) | Freshwater microbial communities from Lake Tanganyika, Tanzania - TA2015019 Mahale Deep Cast 65m | ecosystem: Environmental > Aquatic > Freshwater > Lake | place: Tanzania: Lake... | reverse complement strand
TGAGCCGACGCCGGAGACCGCTGAACAGCCGCAGCCAGCTTAGTGGTCCATTTCATAAATACGCTCACGTTCGCGGCAAGGGATTTTTCGGCCAGACGAGGCGCGAGCGACGAGCATATCCCGAAGTAGATCTGTAAGGAGCAAGCAACGAAGTCTGGCGAAAAAGAACTGCCGCCCTTCGGGTTGCGCCGAATTTTGCCTGGGGCTGCGTTGCTCCTCGGTCACAGCCCCACTGGCGGGGGATGCTCGCTCGTCGCGCCTTGCCCCAGGCCAAATTGGGCGCAACGAACGTGAGCGTATTTACGAAACGGACCACTTAGGGTCATTGTGAGGATATGAGGAGCAGGCAGGATGCCGGCAGGATGCCTGCCCTACTTTTCACCCGCCGCCTTCATGATTTCGGAGAGCAGTTCGTCGGCGGTCCATTGATTGCCTGGGAAAATTCTCTGAATGCGGCCCGAGGCGTCGATGACCACGGTCCGCAGCTTATGTTCCCAGTTTTCTCCCTGTTTGACGATCGGCAGATCGAACTGCTCCGTGATCGCATCGATGTCGATCATGGCGCCGGTCACGAAGCTCCAATGCCTGGGATCCTGGCGATACGTATGCGCGTAGGCCCGTAAAACCAGCGGCGTATCGAAATGCGGGTCGAACGAGATCGAGAGCAGTTGCCAGTTCGTCGGGGCATTGGGCGTCGTCGTGAGCTGCTTCTGAACGGCCCCGAAATGGCGCGACATCAGTGGGCAAAACTCCGGCACGGGACAACGCGTGAAAATGAACGTCAGCGCCACGGCCTTGCCTTTGAAATCGCTTAGGCTGACCGCCTGCCCAAGTTCGTTTGTGAACCGATAATCCGGCATCGGGTCGCCGGCGTTCAACGGCTCCACATCGCGCACCAACCGCACCGGCGGACGCACGGAGGGAGAGGGGGGCGCGGGGGACGTTGCTTTTCGGATCTGGTCGATCCACGACGCGTCTTCCGTCACGTGAAGCTGGAAGACGATGGAGTCGCCAACCGCCACACCTTGAAGTTCCTTCGGATCTTTGGCTGTGAACGGCATGGTCATCGCGGGCATGTAATTCGGCACTTCCTCGTGTTGAATCGTGACCGTGGGGTTGCCGGCTTCCAGTTTCTTCAAAACGCCTTTCACCGTAAAGGTCCGCAGATTGGTCGCGGACTGGCTGTCTGCGGCGGGCTTCGATTCCGGGCCGCGGCTGCACGAAGCGAGTGTGGCAGCCATCGCCAGCGACAGCAAAAATACCGATGCTTTCATGGGCGTCACCATAAGCGCCACGAAGTCCAAAGACAATCCTCGCGCGGTGCGGACGGTGCGGAGCTTTGCCTCCCACGTCGCCTCTTCCTGGGAACCCGACGGGAGGGCTGCGTTGCCGCGCAGCCGGTCTTCCGTCGATGCGGCGCCGCAGCAGCACCGCCCTACCGGCGACAGGTTCAAGGGCCGAGTGCATGGCGTCGTCGCCAATGCGGCTTCCCAGGAACCGGACGGTAGGGCGAGCCTGTCCCCAGCGAGCCGAGTCGGACGTGTTTCCACGCACGCCGAGCGGCTCGCCGGGACGGACTCGCCCTGCCAGGCCCGTGAGGAACAGGGAACTTCCCATCGATACCATTGTGATGGGAACCTTTGACAGTGCCCGTCCGCTCAATATCCTTCGCTCATGCGCACGGTGAACGTCCCGCTGGGGGACCGCAGCTACCCTATCCTGATTGGCCCGGAGGCTTTGTCCCGGCTGGCCGCGGAGTGCAGCCGCCGGAATCTGGCCTCGCGTTGCGCGGTCATTTCCGACCGCAAGGTCGCCCGTCTTTACGGCGCGACGGTGCAGCGCTCGCTGCGCAACGCCGGTTTTGATTCCATCCTCATTGCCGTTCCCGCTGGCGAAACCTCCAAACAGTTGAGCACGGTTCAACATTGTTACGACCGGCTCGCCGCCCACCGTTTAGAACGCGGCTCGTTCATCGTCGCCTTGGGCGGCGGCGTCGTGGGCGACCTGGCAGGTTTCGTGGCCGCCACCTATTTGCGCGGGATTGCGTTCGTGCAAGTCCCGACGACGCTGCTGGCCCAGGTGGACAGCTCGGTCGGCGGCAAGGTGGGCGTGAATCTGAAAGCCGGGAAAAATCTCGTCGGCGCGTTTTACCAACCGCGATTTGTCCTTTGTGATCTCGCCACGCTGGATTCGCTGCCGGCGCGCGAATTTCGCGCCGGCCTGGCGGAGGTCATCAAATACGGAATCATTTACGACGCGGCCTTGTTCCGGCGCCTCGAACGCGATCTGGAGAAGATTCTACGGCGGGACCGTGAGACGCTTTCGGCCGTCGTCGCGCGGTGCTGTCAGATCAAAGCCGAAGTCGTGAGCCAGGACGAAACGGAGAGCGGTCTGCGCGCGATCCTGAACTTCGGCCACACCATCGGTCACGCGATCGAAGCGATTTCCGGCTACGGCAAGCACCTCCACGGCGAAGCGATCTCCATCGGGCAAGTCGCGGCCGCGCGAATCTCCGCGGAGCAGTTTGGATTACCGGCGCGTGACGCGGAACGCATCCGGACTTTGTTTGCGCGCGCCGGATTGCCCACCGAAATCTCGCTGACCGCCGCGCGGTTGGAACGCCTGTTCAACGCGATGAAGCTCGACAAAAAGGTCCGCAGCGGCGAGATCAAATTCGTTGTGGTGAAGAAAATCGGCCAGGCGAGCTTCGGCCACCGTGTGCCCGCAGACTTGATCGAGCGTGTGCTGATTGATCTCAAATCATAAATCATCAATCGTAAATCATAAATCCCCGACTGAATGTCCGCCGTCAGCGAAACCATCGTCCGCGAATACTTCGAGCTGCACGGCTTTCTCGTGCGGCAGCAGCGGAAGTTCATCCCGCGCACCGGGCGCGAGGATGCCGAGATCGATTTTCTGGTTTTCAATCCGCAACCGAAGCTCTCCGACTTGCCGCTTCCGCCCGTGCTCAGCTCGGACGACTTGCGCCAGGTGGCCCGCGCCATCGTCGTGGTCAAGGGCTGGCACACGGAGACGTTCAGTTCCGCTATGCTGAGCCGGCAGCCAGAGATTTTTCGTTTCGTCGATCCGAAGGTTTTTCAGAGAGCCGCGCGCGCTTTCGGGGCGGAAGGAGCTTTGGCGAAAATTCTGGTTGTGCCATCGCTGCCGCAACACGAAGAAGGCCGCAGCCAGACTTTGGATCTGCTCAAGTCCAAGGGCATCGATGCCGTCATCCCGTTCGGCACGCTTCTGGCGGATTTGATCGACAGCGTGGAAACCAACCGCAACTACCAGAAGTCCGACCTCCTGCAAATCCTCCGCATCCTGAAGAACTACGAATTCTTCAAAGAACGCCAGATGGAACTGTTCAAACCGAAGCGCCCGCGCAGCAAGAAAACCCCGCCCGCTGAATCCGGTTCTCAAGCGCAGCAGAGTTGAGACTTGGTTCAATCAAGCCACTCCCAGGCCGGCAGCACGGTGATGTTCTGGCCATCTTCCTTGAGAGCATCGCGCTGATTGAGCGTGAGCACCAAGAGCCGGCGTTTGCGCCCGCCGGCCCCAGGCAGCCGTCCGGCAGCCAGCAAGCCGCGCAGTTCGCGAGCGCGATTCGCGGGCGTCAGTTCGGCGCAAACCTGGATCACTTCGCCCGGCGTGACGAAATCGCATTCCCACTGGTGGGATTCGGCGGCGAAAGTGGGCGCCTCCCCGCGGCGGCGCAAGGCAAGCAAAACCGCGTTCTCCAGCCGACGGCCCACATCCGGCGTGGGATTTGGCGTGTTGGCGGCGCAGAAACCAGGATCGATCGCGTAGTATTTCGGCGGGCTGACCACGCGCCGTTTGAACGATGGGCTGAACTTCGGCACCACCAGCAGCAGCCAGGCGTCCTGCAAATATTCCACGTAGCGTGCGGACTGCGCGACGGAAGGGATGGCCAGCCCCTTGGCCAGAGACTGCAGCGAGAGGGGTTGACCGGGGTGTGCCAACAGATGCAGAGCAAGGTTCATCAAATGCCTTGTGTCACGCAGGGCATAGCGCGAGACGATGTCGCGCTGGACCACGTCCCGAAGCAATTCGCGCAGCAGTGCCGGGCCGGCGGCCGGTTCGCGCAACGCCCCGGGAAAGCCGCCTTCGTCCAGATAACCGCGCAACGCCTCAGCGCCGCGTTGATACTTGCGAAAAGTCAGATATTCGCCGAACGAAAAAGGGTAAACCGCCGTGGAGACATGGCGGCCCGTGAGCCTGGCGCCTAGTTCTCGCCCCAGCAATGACGCGTTCGAGCCGGTCACGCAGACGCTACGCCCGGCGTCGAGCAACGCGCGCACCAACCGTTGCCATTCGGGCGCCTCCTGCACTTCGTCCAGATAGACGGCTGCGCCGGCATGGTGTTCGTCCAGGACAGAAAGCAAGGTCGGGAAATCTTCCGGCCCCAGTCCGTAAAGCCGCGTGTCCTCCAGGTTGCAGAAGACGGCGGCCCCGCGCGTCTTTCGGCAAAGCTGTTGCTGCAACGTGCTCTTGCCACAACGCCGGACGCCGGTCAGCACCAGCGCATGTCCGGCCACGCGTTGGAGGGACTGGACCACCCGGCGCGGCACCTCCGTTGGGAGCGGGCTGACCACGCTCGGACTGGCCAGCGCGGTCACCAGTGTTTCACGCAGGAGCACACCGGTGTTCTATTACAAGATACACCGGTGGACAATCGTAAAGCTCACTCCTGCGGATACAGAATGATCCGGTCGTGGACGACGACGATCAGGTCGTTCTTGCCGTCGTTGTTGAAGTCCGCGATGAGCGCTTCGCGCGGTTCGGCGGAGTCGGCGCGGCGGCTGCGGAACGTCCGTTCCTCGAACACCTGCCACCGATTGGCCGGCACGAGCCGATGCGGCGGCTCGTACGTCACCACGTCGATGTAGCTTTTGCCCACTTCCAGAAACACGAGATCCTTGCGCCCGTCATTGTTCAAATCGCCGGACACGACATCGTGCAGGAAAGCGTCCTTGATGGGCGATTCGTAGCCGTCGAGTTCCGTGAATTCCCACACGTCCCCGTGAAAGGTCATCCACGCGGCCAGATTTGCGCCGAGGCAGGCGATGCTGTTCGGCCTGGAATCGCCGAGCGCGACGGCTTGCAAGCTTTGAAAATCACTGACTGGCAAGGGCAGATTTCTCGCGACCTTCCATACGCCGGCCTGGTCGCGTTCGCTCAAGGTCAGCGCCTTCCCTTCCGCGTCCAGGAGGAAGATTGAAGCGATGGCGTTGGCGCCGTTGCGCATCGCGGCGGCGCCGACAACGCGGGAATTGCTGCCCGCGCCATTGATTTGCTCCTTCACTGTGAACGACCATTCGGCGCCTTTTGGTTTGTCGGAATCGGCGCGCGGATTCTCCAGAACGACGGCGCGCAAAAAGTTCTTTTGCGCCAGGAGCAATTCCGGTTTGCCGTCGCCGTCCACGTCACTCGTGGTCACCCAGGGAAGTTCGGCGCTGCCGCCGGGCGGGGTAATATCCTTTTCCTCGAAATCTTTCTCCGCGGCCTGGAGAAGCACTTTGATTTTCTCGTACGGAATCAACACCACGACATCGGCCAGGCCGTCCTGATTGATATCGTGGATCAAGACGGATTTTGGATTCGATTTGAAACTGGCGTTGAGCGGTTGGCGGCGGAGTTTTCCGTCGGCGCTCAAGATTTGCAGTTCGCGCTTGCCGTCGAGGTCCGTGATCACGGCAAGCGACGGTTTTTCGTCCGGCTTGAGCGGCCCGATGTCCATGGCCAGCGGCCGGCCTTGATGCGGCAATAGCCTCGGGAAAGCGATTCGTCCGTTCTGATCGAAACGCGTGAGGCCCACTTGCCGTTCATCCGCGCTCAGGACAAAGATCTCCGACTGGCCGTCGCGGTCCCAATCCGCCACGGCCAGTTCGCTGACCCCGGTAAGGGTGGGAAAAAGTCGGGCCGCGGCAAGCGAACCATCCGTTTGCTGCAAATACACCGTGAGCTGCCCGCTTTCCGGCTCCGCGACCAATAGATCGGGCAACTGATCGCTGTTGATGTCCGCCCACGCGACGCCGCGTTTTGCCTTCGTCGTTTTGGCCAAAGGCAACACGTGGAACTGGCCCTGGCGCCAATCGCCGGTCAAGGCGTCGGCTGGCTTTTGCGTGAAGTGCGAGATTTGCGCGCGGCCGGATTTCTGGGCGATGGTGATCACTTCCGTCTTGCCATCGCGATCCAGATCGTCGGCCCAGTAGGAGCGAATCGGAGGCAAGGTGAAGTGAATTTCCGGCCCCAGTTGTTTGTTGGAATTCTGCAGCCGGAAGCGAAAAGGATTCGGGCTGTCCCAATTGACCAGCAACAAATCCTCGCGGCCGTCCCCCTGGATATCCAGCACTTGCGCCGACAGGACGGCGCCGGAGTAGGGAATCTTCTCCGGCTCGGCCAGCGAGTGGTCCGCGGTTTGCGCCAGCAAATAGACATGATTCTCCGCGAGCAAAAGCAGATCCGTCCGGCGATCGCCGTTCAAGTCGCCGTGCGTGAGCGCATTCTGGTTCAGCAAACCGTCCTCGATCGGCCAGCGTTTCGGCGCGCTCCAGCCGTTGGTCCCGCTGTTGTAAAGCACGACCAACTCCTTGGGTTCGCCGTAATAGGCGATGTCCGGCCGGCCATCTCCATTGAGATCCGCGGCGGTGAAAGCGGTGATGCGCTTTTCGGACGCGATGGATTCGATGCGGAACCGGGCATCGGGCGGCAACTGATTCAACTCGCGTTTGACTTCGGGTTTCGCTCTGGCAGCGAGGTTGGTCTTGCCCGTCTGATTGTAGAGCAACGTAATCTTCGACCGCAGGTTGTTCACAACGAGCAAGTCTTTCAACCCGTCTCCGTCCAGGTCCGCGGCGTTCAGATGGCTGATGCCGTATTCCACCGGGAAGATTTCTTTGCCCGCGAAGCCGAAGCGGTTGGTTGCGGAGTCCGCCGCGGCCAACATCCTGGTCGTGAAAGCAAGCACCAAGAGGGCCTGAGCGAGCAGCGCAAGCCGCGCCAAGCCTCCCAACGAAATTGCGGGCTCCGCAGCAGACGCCGCGCCGTTCCCCCTCACCCCGGCTCTCTCCCTCAGGGAGAGGGAGAATTCAATTCCACGCAGAGAGGAGTCGGAGCGTGTTGCCAGATCGGAGGGGGAGGCGAACGAACTCCCTCTCCCCTGGGGAAAGGGCCGGGGTGAGGGGAAAGGAGGCGTTCGCAGGTCGGAGCGTTGAGTTTCCCTCAAGGCATCCGACACAAGCATTGCGGTTTGTAGCAACTTCACCATAGGAAAATCACTTCGTTGCCCGGCAGCGTGGCAGTCCCATTTTTCTTTGGCTAGTTTATTCCCCCAGCACGTGCACGACCAGCCGGCGCGTGTGCGGGTGCGTGCGATGTTCCCACACATAAATGCCTTGCCAGGTTCCCAGCGTCATGCGGCCGGACGCCACAGGAATACTGAGGTTCACGGCGGTCAGCGCAGTGCGGACGTGCGCGGGCATGTCATCGTCGCCCTCCGCAGTATGGCGGAAAAGATCGTCGCCGTCTGGCACAAGGCGCGCAAAGAATCTCTCGAAATCGCTCCGCACCTCCGGGTCGGCATTCTCCTGGATCAAAAGGGACGCTGAAGTGTGGCACAAATGGAGCGTCACCAGGCCCGAGCGAACGCCGGACTGTTGGACCAACGCTTCCACGTCTTCCGTGACTTCACGAAAGCCGCGCCCGGGCGTCCGCACTTTCAGTTCATGGACGACTTGCCGCATGGTGATGGACGCTTCACGCAAACGCTACCCGAGTCGTTGGCCCTTCGGGATCCCAGCCGCGCGGCGGTTTGCTGTTGATCGAGGAAACATCCTTGATCGAGATTTGCCGCCCGCGTGTCTTCACGCCTTTCACTTCCACCTCGGAGGGATTGCACGTCTGTTGATGGATCTTTTGATACGGCGCGGGTTTGTATTTGATGAACAATTCCGGGGGCGTGTCCGGCTCGAAGAACAGGATTTTCGACTTCGGCGGAATGCAATGGTAAATCTTGTTCAAGATCGTTCCGCCGAACGTGAACCGCTTGAGATACGTCGCCTCGCGATTCGTGTAAGCCAGCGTGAAAATCCGCTCGCGCTCCGGCAATCCGCAATAGACCAGGTCCGGCCCGACGAACAATTTTTCCGGCAGCTCCGTGACCTTGTAGTGTCCGTCTTTGAAAACCAGCACGACTTTGTCGAACTTCGTGCAATCGACTTTGAATTCGTCTCCGGACACTTTGTAGCCGACATAGCCAGCCTCGCGGTCGTACGCGACCTTGAACGCCTTGAACGCGACTTCCTTCGCGTCCACTTCGTCGTAGCGGCTCGATTTCGTCAGGCGCGGGTATTGCGGCCCGTACTTCTCGATCAACGCCTCCAGATGGCCGATGACGAACCGGGTGAGGCCCTTCAGATTCTTCCGTGTCTCCGCCAGGTCCGCCTTGAGCTTCTCCATCTCCTCGCGGTGCTTGTTGATGTCGAAAAGCGAAATCCGGCGAATGCGCACGGCGAGCAGCCGGTCCACGTCCGCGTCCGTCAACTCGCGAAGCAACTGGCGGCGGAAAGGCTTGAATCCGTCGTGCACCGCGCTGAAGACGGCCTCGTTCGTCTTGCACTGCTCGATTTTCTTGTAAATGCGTTCCTCGATGAAAATGCGCTCCAGCGTGCGGAAGTGCAGCTCGTCTTGCAGCTTCGTCTCCTTCAGCTCCAACTCGCGTTTGAGGATTTCCACGAGCTGGCTCGTGTTTTCCTTCAGCACGTCGGACACGGTCATCTCGACGGGCCGATTGTTGCGGATCACGATGATGCGGCTGGCAATGGTGACTTCGCAGTCCGTGAAGGCGTAAAGCGCATCGACGAGTTGTTCCGCGCTGACGCCTTGCGGGGCTTTCACCTCGATTTCGACTTCTTCCGAAGTGAAATCGTTGACGCTTTTGACCTTGATCTTCCCCTTGCGCGCCGCGTCTTCGATCGACGCCATCAAGGAATCGGTCGTGGTCGTCGGAGGAATCTCTTTGATGACAACCGTGGAATCGTCCTTGGTTTTGATCTTGGCGCGGACCTTGATGCTGCCGGCGCCGTCGCGATACTCCCGCGCGTCCATCAAACCGCCTGTTGGAAAGTCCGGCAGCAATTTGAACGGCTGCTTTTTGAGAATCGCGATCTGCGCCTCCAGCAACTCCGCGAAATTGTGCGGCAGAATCTTGCACGACATCCCGACGGCAATGCCTTCGGTGCCGAGCATCAGGAGCAGCGGCAGCTTTGCAGGCAGCACCACCGGTTCCTTGTTCCGGCCATCGTAGCTGGCCACGAGCTCAGTGAGGTCGTCGTTGAAAATTTCCGTGCGCGCCAGTTCCGTCAGCCGGCATTCGATGTACCGCGGCGCGGCGGGCGGGTCGCCGGTGTAAATGTTGCCGAAGTTGCCCTGGCCTTCGATGAGGCAGCGCTTGTTCACGAGCACGACGAGAGCATCGGAGATCGCGGCTTCGCCGTGCGGATGGTACTGGGCGCAATGGCCGGAGATCGTGGCCACTTTGATGAAACGCCCGTCGTCTTTCTCGTGCAGCGACCACAGGATGCGCCGTTGCACGGGCTTCAGGCCGTCGGCGAGATTCGGAATGGCGCGGTCGCGGATAACGTAGGAAGCGTACTGGAGAAAGCTGGTATCCACGCGCCGGTGCAGCGGGAGTTCGACGTTTGCGGGCTTGCCGTTGCGCGGTTTGGCGGGCGCGGCGCCGGATTCGGCGATGACTTCGGTTTTCTTGCGTTCACTCATGTTCGTGGGCGAATTAAACAAATGGAAGCGGTCCGAAGCAAGGAGGGTCTCGTTTTGGAGTCATTCTGTTTCCAGATGATCCCCCACAAATTCAGAGCGACCACTAATCCTCGAATTCCAATCGGATGTCGGTTTGAATTGGCGGGGAGATTCTCGGCAACCTTAACTTTTCCACTTCATCCTGCATAGCTCTGCACAGTGCGGATTCTTTCTTGCTGAGAGTCAACGCACGCGTAATCTCCCATCGTTCCGCAGCAGAGATGCTTAGCCGGCACGCGGATCAGACCATTGCAAACCATGTCTTACGCGAAAGAAAAGGGAACGGTCCTGCCGCACGAGGTCGATGACCTTACTCACTATGTATTTCACAATTACTTTTCGCTCATGACACTTGCGGAGAAGATGACATACAAGGCACTCGTGGCCGAGCGGAAGGCGGAGCATTCGTCCACAGATGAGATGAAGCGACTCATTCGACGGCGATTCGGGTCCAGTGAGCCACAGGTGCTGGCACTCCTCGACAAGGGCGCGGAGGAGTTCTTGATCTCTACTCGAGATCGGATTTTGAGAACTCGCAGTGAGGAGGTATTCCTGAATCGGTGTCCGAAGTGCGGGGCGCTTGCGAGAACGCCGAAAGCGTGTCTTTGTCCCAAGTGCTCCGATGCTGGAGGCAGGCCCAGGCGCGGACGAGTCTGAAAGAGGCGAAGCGGCGATTCCCGGTGGATGGGCCGGGGAGAGAATTCGCCGAAGGTGCTTCGCGCATTCAACCGCTGAACCCACCCCTGCCCCTCTCAGGAGGGGAGCTTCGTTTTCAGCGTCACTTTCAAGTTCCCCTGCTGGGAGGGATGAAGGGGTGGGTTCGTGGGGAGAGTCCGCCGAAGCATGTTCGCCCCATGAGCCAGGCAGGGCGAGTCCGTAGCGGCGAGCCGCTCGACGTGCATGGAACACGTCCGAATCGGCTCGCTGGGGAGAGGCTCGCCCTACCGCAGATTCACAGGAAGGAGATGCGTGAAGGCCGAGCAGATCCCTCCGATAGGAAGAAGCAATTTGCCCTCTCCCCGACCCTCTCCCACTTCGTCGCGGGAGAGGGAGAAGACCGCGGCGGCATGCACCGTCAGTTTCTCCTCGGGAACAACGCCGCAGGTTCGCCGATGGTGTGCCCGGCGGGCAAGCCGCCCCAAGCGGCGCGCGCCAGTTGGTTCGGCTCGTCCGGGAGTCCGAGTTGCTGGAAAATCTTGGTCGATGTCGTCGGAACGAACGGCCACAAGAGCACGGCCAGGACGCGGCAAGTCTCCGCGAGGTTGTAGAGCACTTCATCCAGACGCTTGGCTTGCGCGGGATCTTTGGCCAGCTTGAACGGCGCGGTGTGATCGACGTATTGATTGGCGCGGTTGACCAGCGTCCAGACGCTTTGCAGCGCCGTTTGCAATTGGCACCGCTTCAGGTGCTCGAGAGTCGCGCGCACCACATTTGCCGCTTCGCTGGCCAATTCATCCGAGCGCGCCGGCACGATCCCGTTGCGATAGCGTTTCAGCATCGAGAGCGAACGGTTCACCAGATTGCCCAACCCGTTGGCCAATTCTGCGTGGTAACGGGCCTGAAAACCGGCGTCGGTCCAGTTTCCGTCCGGGCCAATGTCGAGTTCCCGCACGACGTAATAACGGAACGCGTCCAGGCCCCACTCCGCGATGACCGCGAGCGGATCGACGACGTTGCCCGTGCTCTTGCTGAGCTTTTGCCCGTCCTTTTGCCACCAGCCGTGCACGAGGATTTGCTTTGGCAAGGGCAGTTCCATGGCTTTGAGCATGATCGGCCAGAACACGGCGTGGAATCTCGATATGTCTTTGCCAATGACGTGGACGTCGGCAGGCCAGAGGCGCGGCGCGGGTTGAGAGCCGGGAGTTGAGAGTGGAGAGTTGGGAAGGCCTTTGAGGGCGGCCAACACCGTAGGATCTCCGAGGTGCGCGGGGAGCGTGACGTAGTTCAGAAGCGCGTCGAACCAGACGTAGGTCACGTAGGCCGGGTCGAAGGGCGTGAGGATGCCCCAGTTCAATCGCGCGGCGGGCCGCGTGATGCAAAGGTCCTCGAGCGCGCTGTTCTTCAGAAAGCCCAGAATTTCATTCCGGCGCTCCGGCGGCGAGACAAAGTCGGGATGCGTTTCAATGTAGTGGGTTAACCACGACTGGTGTTCCTTCATCCGGAAGTAATAGTTCTCCTCCTCCAGTTCGATGACTTCGCCGTATTGAGGATCGAACGTTCCGTCCGGGCGTCGGTCGCGATCGGTCAGGAAGGTTTCCTCCTTGGGCGAGTAAAAACCCTTGTAGGTCGCCTTATAGAAGTGGCCCGCGGCATGGAGCTTGGCCAGGAACGCTTTCACGAAATGTTTGTGCCGCGAATCGGTCGTGCGGATGAAATCGTCGTTGCTCGCTCCGAGTTTGCCCGCGAACGATTGGAAGCTCGCCGCGAGTTCGTCGCAATAGACCTGCGGAGCTTTGCCTTCGTTCAAGGCCGCCTGCTGGACTTTCTGGCCGTGCTCGTCCACGCCGGTCAGAAAGAACGCCGCTTCGCCCAGGCTTCTCCGCGACCGCGCGATCACATCTGTGACGACCTTTTCGTAGCCGTGTCCGAGGTGCGGCTGGCCGTTCACGTAATCGATCGCGGTCGTGATGTAGAAAGCTTTCGTCATGCGCTGGTAGTCTCGCTGACAGACACCCGGTTGGCAACTTCGGGGAAAACCCCGCGACGCGCGGTAGGCGTGCGGTTAGAGCGTGTCCGAAAATTGCGCGGGGTCCTGCGGCGAGGGATTTTGGCTGTGGCCAAGGCGGCGAGGTCCGAGCATCCCCAACGCGGGCTGTAAGGACCGAGCCAACGCAGGCCACGGACAAAAGACCCGCCGCCCGGAGGGTTTTCGCGCCAAAGGCCGCCTGGCTTCGTTGCTCCTCAGTCGAAGATCCAGGGAGGATATTCTCCTTCGTTGCGCCTCGCCATCCGGCCTTTGGCGCGAAAACAGGACCCCGCGGAATTTTCGGACACGCTCTTAGAAGTTTCGGTCAGTCGCGATTCGATTGGCTCCTCTCTCTCCCCGCGAGGAACAAGTAGAGAGAGAGCTGGAGAGGAGCTGGAGAGAAGGGTTTCTTGGAAAAGCGAAATCGGACGCCCCTCCTCTCCCCAGCCCTCTCCTCCCTTCGGGAAAAGAGGGGGAAGACTTCGCTGACCGACAGTTTGAATCGCACCCTCGCCGCAGCAGGCCTGTGGACAAAGGAGCGCAGATTTTAGAGGAACGCCACGCTGCCCACCGCCGCTGCGATGAGCCAGATGACGGCCACGGCTCGGGCGCGGCTCAGGCCACGGCGGACGAGGCGATGCGACAGGTGATTGGTGTCGCCCACGTAAAACGGCTTTCCGATCCGCCAGCGCAGGATGACGACCCAGGCCAAATCCAACAGCGGAACGGCGAGGATGAGCAGCGGGGACAACACCGCCCACGCGTTCTGATGTTCGCGGGAGTAAAAGTGCGGAAGAACCGCGAGCACCGCGAGGAGGAATCCCACCAGATGGCTGCCCGCGTCGCCGAGAAACGCCGTGGCTTTCGGGAAGTTGTAAGGAAGAAAACCCAGAAGCGCTCCGGAAATCATCAAAGCGAAGGACGCGACCAGGTACTGGCCGTGCAGCGCTGCGCTCCAGGCGAATTGCCATGCGCAAATGGCCCCCAGGCCCGAACACAGTCCATTCATGTTGTCCATGAGGTTGAACGCGTTCGTCACGGTCAGAATCCAGAGAATGGTCACGGCGTAACTGAACAGAACGCTGGGCACGAACAGCGTGATCCGAACGCCCGAAGCTGCCACCAGCGCCGCGATGAAAAGCTGGCCGCTGAACTTCACAGCGGGTTTCAGTTCGTGTTTGTCGTCCAGCCAGCCCAGGAAAAACATGGCGGCCGCCCCGAGAAAAATCGCCACCAACTGAGCCGCGCGGCGGCGAAGCCCGTATTGCAGCAAATCGCTCGTCTCTGCATCCAACAAACCGCGTCCCATCCCAGGCGCCTGGCTCATGGGATTCGGCAGGCCGCTTCCCCAAAAATAAGTGCTGACCGAAACGGCAACGATACCCCCGATCAAGGCCAGCGCGAGCGCCGTGAGCACGGCGAAGCCTCCGGCCAGCGCGATTGGCTGGTCGTGGATTTTTCGGTGCCCCGGATCATCGACCAATCCGGTCCGATTACACCATCGCCGCCACGCCGGCAGTGAAATCAGCGCCGCCAGGAATGCGGAAACAAACGCCAGGAGATAAACGTTGAAGGGGAAGGTCATCGGTTGAGCAACTTCAGATAAAGCTCATACTGCGCGTCCACCATCTTCGCGACAGAGAATTGCTCGGACGCGAGCGCCCGGCCTCGGCGGCCCAGTCTTTGCCGCAGTTCTTCATCGGCCGCCAGTTGAAGAAGGCGTTCAGCCAGCGTTTCCAGATCCCCGGGCCGGACCAGAAAACCTGTTTCGTTGTCGAGGCAGACTTCGCGTGCTCCGTCGCAATCGTAAGCGACAACCGGGCGCGCAGCCGTCAGAGCTTGCGGCAAGGCGCGCGCCAGGCCTTCCCGGCGCGACAGATGGACGAGAACACCCATGATGCCGATAAAGGACGGGATCGCGTCCGGCGGAACCAACCCCGTGAAGAGGACGTGCTTTTCCAGGCCCAGATCGCGCACCCTTTGTTCAAATCGCGACCGCCATGCGCCGTCGCCTACGAGGAGAAACTTCATTCGCGGACACGCTTTCACGAGGCGCGGCGCCACAGTCAAGAGATCGTCGTGCCCCTTCAATTTGAAGAGCCGCGCGATCTTGCCGACCACGAAATCCGTTTCCGCAAGACCGAGCCTGGCGCGCAGTTTCGAATCATGGGACGCAGCCAGAAATGGCTCCAGAGCGAAGCCGCTGAAAATTCGCGTGTAGTTCTCGGGCTTTCCGATTCCGGCCTTGAGGTACTGGTGGATCATTGCGTTTGCGACCGCGATGAAATGCGTGGTGAATCGGGCCGCGTGGCGCTCAGCGCTTCGGAAAACGAGATTGAGAAGCCACCTCTGGAAGCTGCCGAATGACGGGCCGTGAATGGAATGAACGACGATCGGCACCCCGGCTTTAGCCGCGGCCAGGCGTCCAAGAATCCCGGCTTTGCCGCTGTGCGTGTGCACAATGTGCGGTCGCCGCTGGCGAAACAACTGGATGAGGCGGCGGTAAGCCAGCGCGTCCTTCCAGGGATGAGGAGTCCGGATTAGTTCCGGGACGACCGTGAGCAGGTCAGGAACGGCGGCGGCTTGATGTTCCAGGGAGCCTTCCGGGCCGGTGGTTAGGCCGGAGATCAGATTGATTTCCACGTCAGGTTTGGTTCGCAGCCCCAGAACTGACGCCAGGGTGTTCTCTTGGGCGCCGCCAACGATCAAGCGCGTGATGACGTGCGTGACGCGCATCCGTGAGTGTACTTATGAGATGGACCACTCAGAGTGTGTTTTGAAGGCCGCGGCAGCCGACATAAGGAGGCTCGCTTCTCCGAATCCGAAATCCGCAATATGCAGAGCCTCGTGTCCTCGGCAGCGACGAGCGGTGTTGATTCCCTCCATCTTAGCGACCGGCCGCGCGCAGCTCCTTGAGCCGGTCATTGACCATCTTCTTCTCCGCGGCCAGTTCGGGGCTTTCTGGTTCGGCGCTCTTCGGTTCAGGAACGAACTTCAAGTAGTACTCGTAGTTGCGAATGGCGGCCGCGGTGTCCTTCTTCCGGTAAGCGATCTCGGCCAATCCGTAATAGGGCACGTGATATTTCGGGAGTTGGCGCTGGAGTTTTTCGTAATCGGTTTGGGCTTCGTTCAGGCGACCACCCTGCAGATGGGCGATGCCGCGATTCTTCAGCGCGTTGACGTCGTTCGGGTTTATCTTGAGCAGTTGGGTCAATGGCCTGGCTGCGTCCTCGAACTTTTTCGTTTCAATCAGAATGATCCCCTTTTGGAGCAGCCCGTCGTAGTTGTCGGCCTCGATCTCCAGGACGCGTTCCACGTCGGCGAGCGCTTTCGAGTGATCTTTGCGTTCCATGTGCACAAGCACCTTGTAGAGCAAGGCCGAGATGTTTTTGGGATCTTTCTGAAGAATGCGGTCCAGCGAGGCCAGCGATTTGTCGTAGTCGCGGCTGTTGAAGTGAATCGTCGCCTGGTCCATCAGCGCGGAGCCATTGCCGGGATCCTTCTGAAGCATCCGGTCAATCGTGGCCAGCGCTTTGTTGGTTTGACTGGTGTGCGCGTAAAAGCGGGCCAGCGCCTCCAGGGCGGTCGAGTGGTCGGGAAACCTTTCCTGTGCCTTGATGAGGATTTGTTCCGCAGCCGGATAGTTGGTTCTGCTGAAGTGAGCGGAGGCTTCGAGGCGCGCCAGGGCCAGCTCGTCGTCCGGTGTCAATGGCGGAAAGGCCTTCGAGGCACGGACTTGTGCGATGCGTTCGAGTGCCAGATCGGGCCTGCGCCATTGCAGGAAGACGTTGGCCAGCCGCAATTGCGGGACAAGATTGGTGGGCTGGAGTTCCCGGACGCGGCTGAACTGCAGAGCGGCCTGGCGAAATAGGGTTTGCTGGAAGAAGATATCTCCGAGGTGAAGGCAGTAATCGGGTTCGTCAAACACGCCGTTGAACGCCAGCATGCTTTCCCAATCCCGGAACTCGCCGAGCCGGTCTTCCGCGCTTCGGGCGGAGCTTCCGGCGCTGCCCGCCTCGGCGCGGAGCAATCGGTTGAAAGCGACATTGACGCGCGCGGGTCTGTTATTCGTGTTCAGGCCGCTGGCGAGTTCAAACATGCGGCCGGCTTCGGGGAGCTGCCCGAACCGTTGCGCGGAAACGCCCCAGTCATTGGCGGCGCGCGAATAAAACACGGAGAGGAAAAGCGCGTCCCGGGATTCCCGCCGCGTTTGCTCTTTCACGAGATTCAAGGTGTCTTCGAGGCCTCGCCAAAAAAGCTGGTTGGTATCGAATTCCTGCCGGGTCAAAGGCGGCGGGTTGATCAAGTTGGTCGGATAGAGCACCAGGCGCGACGCCAGCCCCAACGGACGCGGGTAGAATTTCTCGAAGTAAAATCCGAAGCTCGGATGCAGGTAATAGATTTCGTTCGTCTGGCTCAGGCCAATCAGCGTGGCCAGCAAGTCCACGTCATCCACGATCTCGCCTTGCGGTTGGCCCGCCAGGATGTCGGGCCAGCGCGCCGGATAGCGTTTGACGAGTTGCCGGTGGTACTCCGGAATCGGCAGTGACCGGCTGTGAACCAGGACTCGTTCGTTGGACGCGGAGGCGCGGCCCATGTGAGCTTCCAAAAGCAGGAGGCTGTTCAGGTCGTCGCTGAGGACGATGGCGTTTTTTGCGGGCAACGGCGCAGCGCACTGTTCCGCGAATTGCTTGAGCAATGGGGCGCTGCTGTTCCAGAAATGGTGGAGGTTTTTGTAAATCAGGCCCCCGGGCACTCCGATCAACGCCAGCCAAACGGCGGCCGTCAAACCGCGATCCACCAGCAACGTTCCCTGGCCCCGGCGTTTCCAGGGCCGGTCTTTGCCCGGCCCGAACACGAGCAACACGTAACCGCTGAGATAACCAATGCTGAGCGCCGTGAGAAAATGGAACGTCAGCAGCGCGTCGTACGGGTAGCGGCTGGTCACCAGCGCGCGCGGGCTGAACTTCTGGTCGAATACCGTCCACACGCACGCCGCGAGCAGGACGACATGGATGAGCCGGAACATCAAATTCGAGATCATCGCTCCGGCTGCGCTGGTGTCGCCAAAACTCGAAGGCCAGCGAATGCCCAGGATGAACACCGGCAAGATGGACGTGAGCGACAACAAGAGCGCCCGGCTGCGCAGGTCGGGCCGCAACAGGAAGGCTTTTTGACTGGCTAACTCGGCCTTCAGCGATTGCCAAAAACCAACCGAGGCGGAATCCGTCCATGCCCAGACGGCCGGCAGCAACAGGTACAGCAGCAATCCTATGGCGCCGAGCGCTGCCATCCGTCCCATGAAACGGATCTGGAAAAAACTCGCTCCCTTGATCCAAACCAGCGCGAACAGGAACAGCGGAAAGAAGCCGATCATCGCCCAGTTGTTCGTGACGCCCACTCCGTAAACAAGCGCCAGGCGCGTCAACCAGGATTCGCGCTGATCGACGCGGTACTCCAGAAGACAACGGATCGAGTAAGCAAACACCAGGAGGCTCAGCGCTTCGTTCGTGACGGCGACGGAGTGTTCCCAATACGTCAATTGCAAACCGCAAGCCAGCGCTGCCAGGAGCGGCGGAACCCAGGCCGCGGGAATCGTGAGGAAAGAGAACTCGCTCCGTTCCCGCTGACGCTGAGCGTGGGTGCGGTCGTGCGGCAGGAGTGAGACGGATCGGGCGAGCAGGCCCAGGCTGAGCGCGGAGCAAACTGCTGCGAACAGATTCAGCGCGATGGGCTGCCACGCTTCCGGAAACCCGCGGATCGGAAACGTCAGCAAAAAGAACAGCGGCGCGTGCAGCGGCAACACCCAGTCCCACCCCGTCACCTTCGCCACATAGGGCAAGCTGTCCAGCGTGACCCAATGGTTGAGCGTGATGGCGTAAACCAGGAATGCCCCTCCTGTAATAATCCACGGCAGGCGGGTGTGCACAAAGCCATCCAAGGGATGCTGCTTGTCTTGCATAGATCGAGGTTAAACCAGTTGAAACCATGTTCGAGCTCTTGGCAAGAGAAGTTTGTTTTCCGTTTTCCGCCTGAATTCTCTTGATTTGACCTGTCTCTCGACGCTGAAGGCCAGGCCTTTTGTCTGCACGGATTGACGGCGGTCTTTCTTACGCGCCACGGCTGGTACCGGGTCGATCCGCGCGGCGACAAACCGGGGATCACCACCGATTTCTGTCCGCCGGCGGAGCGGCTGGCTTTTGCGCCCCGACTCCCGGGCGAAGCGGACATCCCAGGCCGCTATTCGGACGCGCTGCCGTGCGTGGTCTCGGCGCTCCGCCGATGGCGAACCGCGGATGAAGTGGCGCGGAATCTCCCCGACTGCGCGCCTCGGTGACGCGGCGCGGCTTCGAAAAGAAAGCGAGGCTGGCTTGCGCCAGCCTCGTATGATTGCCTCGGTTCCTCTAAGGCGCTGCGCGCTTAGTAGTCCATGCCGCCCATCCCGCCGTGGCCACCGCCCGCCGGAGCCGGTTTTTCCTTCTCCGGAATTTCGGTGATCAAGCACTCGGTCGTGAGCAACAGCCCGGCGATCGACGCCGCGTTCTGGAGCGCGGTCCGCGTCACTTTCTTGGGATCGACGACGCCCGCTTTCACGAGGTCTTCGTAGTCGCCGGTCGCGACGTTGTACCCGTCGTTGCCCTTGCGCTTCTTGACTTCTTCCACGACAACGGAGCCTTCCACGCCGGCGTTGTCGGCCAGGGCGCGCGTTGGGAACTCAATCGCCTTCTTCACGATGGACACGCCGATCTTCTCGTCCTCGTCCTTCAGGTGGAGGCCATCGATCGCCGACAAGCAACGGAGCAAGGCCACGCCGCCGCCGGGGACGATGCCTTCTTCGACCGCGGCGCGGGTCGCATGGAGCGCGTCCTCCACGCGAGCTTTCTTTTCTTTCATCTCCGTCTCGGTCGCGGCGCCCACATTGATGACGGCCACGCCGCCGGCCAGCTTCGCGAGGCGTTCCTGCAGTTTCTCGCGGTCGTAGTCCGAGGTGGTTTCCTCGATTTGCCGGCGAATCTGATTGACCCGGCCCTGGATCTCGCTGGACTTGCCGTAGCCTTCCACGATCGTGGTGTTCTCTTTGTCCACGACGATGGATTTGGCGCGGCCCATGTCATCGAGCTGCAAGTTCTCCAGCTTGATGCCGAGATCCTCGGTGATGCACTTGCCGCCGGTTAGGATGGCGATGTCTTCCAGCATGGCTTTCCGGCGATCGCCGAAGCCAGGCGCCTTAACGGAACAGACGTTCAGGGTTCCCCGGAGTTTGTTCACGACCAGCGTCGCCAGCGCTTCGCCTTCCACTTCTTCCGCGATGATCAGGAGAGGTTTGCCGACTTTGGCGATCCTTTCCAGGATGGGAAGGAGATCCTTCAGGCTGCTAATCTTCTTTTCATAGATCAGGATGTAAGCTTCCTCGAGCTTGCATTCCATCGTCTCGGCGTTCGTCACGAAGTAGGGAGAGAGGTAACCCTTGTCGAATTGCATGCCTTCGACCACTTCGAGCGTGGTCTCGATCGACTTGGCTTCCTCGACTGTGATCGTGCCGTCCTTGCCGACTTTATCCATCGCGTCGGCAATGATCTCGCCGATCGTGGTGTCCCAGTTGGCGGACACGGTCGCGACCTGCTTGATCTCTTCTTTGTCTTTGACCTTCTTGGAAATCTTGCCCAGGTGCTCGACGGCGGCGCCGACGGATTTCAGAATGCCGCGTTGAATGCCGATGGGGTTGGCGCCCGACGTCACGTATTTCAGCCCTTCGCGGAAGATCGATTCCGCGAGCACGGTCGCAGTCGTGGTGCCGTCGCCGGCGGCGTCGCTCGTTTTGCTGGCGACTTCACGCACCATTTGTGCGCCCATGTTCTCGTAAGGATCTTCCAGTTCGATTTCCTTGGCGACGGTCACGCCGTCTTTGGTGACGGTGGGCGAGCCAAATTTCTTGTCGAGCACGACGTTGCGGCCTTTGGGCCCCAGCGTGGCGGTCACGGCCTTGGAGAGCTTGGTGACGCCTTTGAGGATCGACTGACGGGCTGCGTCTTCGAAGAGTAATTGCTTTGCTGCCATAGTTTAGTTCCTTCGTTTTCCAGTTGGTTCCGTTTTGGTTATTCGATGATTCCCAGGATATCGTCGGAGTTGAGAATCTTGAACTCCTTGCCATCCAGTTTGATTTCAGTGCCTCCGTACTTGCTGATCAGCACGCGGTCCTTCACTTTGACTTCGAACGGGACTTTCTTTCCGTTGTCATCGGTCTTGCCGGTGCCCAGGGCCACGACAATTCCTTCCATGGGTTTTTCCTTGGCTGTGTCCGGAATGATGATCCCGCCTTTCTTGACTTCCTTTTCTTCCACTGGCTCGACCAGGACCCGGTCACCCAGTGGCTTTACGTTAATCGCCATACGCTTTGTTAGTTCCTTTGTGTTGTTGGTTGAGTTCGAATCAAATCCCGCCGCACCCGCTGCGGGAAAACTGTAATGTCTGGTTTTCGAGGCGCGGAGGCCATGAGTCTCGCGAGATGAAACCCGGATCCAACGGCCCTACTTCTTTTCATCCACGACTTCGGCGTCGATAATCGGGCCTTCGTCCTTGCCGCCTTCGCTTTTGCCGCCGGCGCGCGCCTCGGTGCCGGCGCCGCTCTGGCCGCGTCCCGCTTTGGTTTTTTCCGCCGCCGCTTTGTACAATTCTGCCGAGACGGCCTGCCACGCCTCGGTCAAACGCTCGCTGGCGGTCTTGATGGCGCGCATATCGCTGCCTTTCAAGGCGTCCTTCACGTCGCTGATCGCCTTTTCGATTTTCGATGTGTCGCCGCTGGAAATCTTGTCGGCGTTGTCGCGGAGCATCTTTTCGCTGCGATAGACGGCATTATCCGCTTCGTTGCGGGTCTCGATCTCATCTCGCTGCTGGCGGTCTTCCTCGGCGTGCGCCTCGGCATCTTTGCGCATGCGTTCGACTTCGTCTTTGTTCAAGCCGCTGCTGGCGCTGATGGTAATCTTCTGTTCCTTGCCTGTGCCCAGGTCCTTGGCGCTGACGTGCAGGATGCCGTTGGCGTCGATGTCGAATGTGACTTCGATCTGCGGCACGCCGCGGGGCGCCGGCGGAATGTCCGTCAAATGGAACTTCCCGATGGTCTTGTTGTCCTTGGCCATGGGACGCTCGCCTTGCAGCACGTGAATCTCCACGCCCGGCTGATTGTCCGAGGCCGTCGAGAAAATCTCCGATTTCCGCGTCGGAATCGTCGTGTTGCGCTCGATCAATTTCGTGAACACGCCTCCCAGCGTTTCGATGCCCAACGACAGCGGCGTGACGTCCAGAAGCAGAACGTCTTTGACTTCCCCTTTGAGCACGCCGCCCTGAATGCCCGCCCCCACGGCGACGACTTCGTCCGGGTTAACGCCCTGATGCGGCGGCTTGTTGACCAGCGTCCGAGCCGTTTCCACCACTCGCGGCATGCGCGTCATGCCTCCGACCAGCACCAGTTCGTCGATTTGATCGGTGGTGATCCCGGCGTCTTTCAAACAGTTCTTCACCGGCACCACGGTGCGCTCGAACAAATCGTCGCACAACTGCTCCATCTTCGCCCGGGTCACCTTCAGGCTGATGTGCTTCGGCCCGCTCGCGTCGGCGGTGATGAACGGCAGGTTGATCTCGTATTGCTGGGCGCTGCTCAACGCGATTTTCGCCTTCTCCGATTCCTCCTTGATCCGCTGGATGGCGTCGGGTTGCTTGCGCAAATCCATTCCGTGCTCTTTCTTGAACTCATCCAGGATCCAATCCATGATCCGCGCATCCCAATCATCGCCGCCCAAATGCGTGTCACCGTTGGTCGCTTTGACTTCAAAGACGCCATCGCCGATTTCCAGGACGGAGATGTCGAACGTTCCGCCACCGAGATCATAGACCGCGATTTTTTCGTCCTTCTTCTTGTCCAGGCCATAAGCCAGAGAGGCGGCGGTGGGCTCATTGATGATGCGCAAAACCTCCAGACCGGCAATTCGGCCCGCATCCTTGGTCGCCTGGCGTTGGGAGTCGTTGAAATAGGCGGGCACAGTGATAACGGCCTGGGTGATCTTTTCTCCAAGGCGCATTTCGGCGTCCGCTTTCAATTTTGCCAGGATCATCGCGGAAATCTCAGGCGGGCTGAACACCTTGGGTTTGCCTTCGACCTCAACCTCGACTGCGGCATCGTTATTGGACGCACGCACGACTTTGTAGGGGACGCGCTTTGTCTCTTCGGCGACCTCGTCGTATTTGCGGCCCATGAAGCGCTTGATGGAGTAGATTGTGTTGCGGGGATTGGTCACAGCCTGGCGCTTGGCGGCGTCTCCCACCAACCGTTCTCCGCTCTTGGTGAAGGCCACGACCGAAGGCGTGGTTCGCTTGCCTTCGCTGTTTTCCAGGACGACTGGCTCACCGCCCTCCATCACTGCCATGCAGGAGTTGGTCGTTCCCAGATCAATGCCTAATACTTTTGCCATAAATTCGTCGTGTTAAAGTCGCGAAGTTGGTTAGCACTGCGGATGCCAGCGCCAAATCCTCCGCCGCAAGAGGCTTGCTTAGAAAAGCTTGGAAGCGAAAACCTCGTGCTTGTGCATGGCCTGGGACCGGGCCAAACGCGTCAACGTGGCTCAGCTTAATCCTCCTTGTCCCGGTTTCCGTGGCACAACTCGAAAGATTTCGACTCAGTCTGAAATGTAACAGCCCACGCCTGGAACGGGGGCGTTCGTCACCGGCTGGTTGGACGCAATCGATGTTAGAACAGCTAAAAGGTCGCGCCGCGTCGGCGCCGGACGTTCCTTGCCGAAATCGACGTACCGATCATCAATCCGGCCGTGATAAACGAGCTTCGGCCCCGGAACAAACACTGCGACTTCCGGTGTCACACGCACTTGGGTTCGCTTGACCAATTCATGCCGTGGATCACGCAAAGCGCTGCAAGGGTATTGATACTCCTCCAGATGTTTCCGGATCGCACCGGGTAACTCACTCGCGCTTGGGTAAATGAGCCAGAACCTGATTCCCAGGGGCGCGAACTTCTCGTGAAGCCGGCGAATTTCCGGCGCGTAACGATTTGAAATTGGGCAATCGGTGCTTACGAAAACGAAGACAGTCGTGTTGGTGCTGTCTGGCGGAAGCGGGTCAACCCCATTTCCGTTCAGATCTTGAAGCCCCGTCAGTTCCGAAGTGCGAGGAGATCCGTTCTGGAGTGAGGGAACGCGGGAACATCCTGCGCTCAGAACCAAGAGGCCGGCCCACGCCAACGCGAGCACGAGCCAGAAGTTGCCGATTCCAGTCCGATTTGCCTGGTTGCTACATGTGAGAGTCACGTGATTTCTTCGGGGCGCCAGTATTAAGGCGTAAAGAACCCCCTCCGCAAGCATCAAGGAAGGCACTGTGAACTTCCTGCAAGTTCAGCGCGGCCGCTAATTAACTAATTACGGGTTAGATTAGAATGGTTTTCGTGGCCCCAATCACGCCGCAGAGCCGCCTCAATTCCCCGCGCACGAGTAGGTCAGCTTGGCGTCTTTGACGGTCCGGATGAATCGGTCGAGTCCTTCACCGGGGTCATTCAAGAGGGTATGGCCGGCAATGATCAGCTTCCATTTGCTGTTCCACACGGAGCGGCCGCGCTGGCAACCCTGGAGAAATGCGGTGCGTGACGCCACCTGCTCGCGATGGCTTCAGTGGGCGCTTCGGAGAAGGGTCTGAGAAATGCTTTGCTCGAACGGTTCTTGTCGTACTTGACTTTCGCTGGGCTAAGCGAAAAGGTCAGGCTCTAAAATTTAGGAAACTTATGGCTGCAAAGTCGGCATTGATCGATCCGAGTGGGGTTAGGGTTCTCCTCGTGGATGACGAGGACATGGTCCGTAATGTTCTCAAAGACCAACTCCAGCCGGAGGGCTACAACATCACTGAGGCCGATGGCGCCAGCAAAGCCCTGGACATCCTCCAGCGCGAGAATTTCGCGGTGATCTTGTGCGACCATGAGATGCCCGGCATGACTGGCCTGGATTTCCTGACCAAAATCAAGGAGTCCCACCCTTCCATCACGCGGTTGCTCCTGAGCAGCAAACTGAGCCTCACGGCGCTTTCCGAGGCCATCAAAACGGATTTGATCTACCGCTTCGTCACCAAACCGTGGCTGCGCGAAGAAGTCCTCGTCACGCTGCGCAACGCGATCACTCACAACCGTCTCGTCACCGAGAATCAGGCGCTGCACGAGCGGAACATGAATCTGAATCTGAAGCTCACCAAGCTCGCAGAAGCGGAACAAGCCGCCACCGAGGCCCGTCAGAGGGGCGCGTCTGATTCCGGCGCTTCCGAAACCGATTCACAAGGGGTGGCCTTGGGAGGGGAAGGGGAAACCTCCGCCGGAAGTCTGACGGTTCCCCCGCCGCCGGGAGTGGATTTGGCGATCCAGGCCTTCACCAAAATGCTTTACACTTTTCACCCAAACCTGGGCAACACCTCCCAACGGGCCGTCGCGCTGGTGCAAACCCTTGGCGAAGTCCTGGAACTTCCGTCGGACCAACTCAAAAGCCTGAGCTGGGCGGCCGCGCTGCACGACATTTCCCTCGTCAACGTCGATCGCGGCATCGTGCGGCGGTGGCTCCGCGGGCCGGAGAAATGCACGGACGAAGAACTGGTCATCATCAAACGCCATTGCGAACTCTCCCAGAAAATGCTCGAAGAGTTCGAGTTCTTCAAAGAGGCCGGAGAAATCATTCGCTCCCACCATGAAAACTGGAACGGCACCGGTTACCCGGACGGCTTGAAAGGTGAAATGATTCCGCCGCTGTCCCGGCTTCTGGCGATCGTGGTCGCATATTGCAGCAAGCACGCCGCAAGCATTCAGGCCATGAGCGAGATCGAAGCCGAGGTCGAAACGCGCTGGGATCCCGATGCCGTCCAGGCGTTCGCCAAAGCCGCGGCGCTCACGAAAATGCCGCGCGGCGAACGCGAAATCCTGCTCATCGAACTCAAGCCGGGTATGGTCCTGGCGCGGGACATTTTCAACGCGAACAATTTCCTCCTCCTCCCGAGGGGCCGGGAGTTGTCGGACGCCTCCATCAACAAGCTCCTCAGCATCAATCGCATCACCCCGCTCGATCCCCACGTTTTGGTGTACTGCTGAGCTGCCTCAGAACCAAAACCGGAAGTCGCGCCCTGCGTCCGCGATCAGGCGCACCTCCATCTTCCGGAAATTCCGCCAGGCCACATGGCCGTCGTCCGGCTCGGTTTCATCCCCTTTGTGATCGATCCGCGCTACCAGCAGCGCGACCTTATCCACGGCATGCGCAGAATTGGCGCTCAACCGCCGCAGCGAACCCGATCCGCGCGGCGTCGTGCTCCAGGTATCGTAATCGGGATTTCTCGTCAGGCTGGTGGTGAACGTCACCGGACTCTCAACGATCATCTGGCTTGAATATCGTCGAATCAGGCGGTCGTCACAAGCCAGGAATCTCTCCGCACCGGCAGCTTCAGCGCAGGCGAGGTGCAAAGCGTCCAGCGCCTTGAAGCCGGACTGTTCCAGCGCCAACGCGCGGGATTTGATCGCATCGTTCAGCGCGACGCTCGCTTCCGCCAAGCGGAGACAGTTTTCAATCTAACGCCGCCGCACTGGGAACGGGTTGCGACTGTTCTCCAAGTCGTGAATGGGCGAACGAATCAGCTTGGCGTCGCCTGCTTCAATCAGTGTCAGCACGAGACTAAACGAAAGCGTTTCGAGCCAGATGCGCGGCTGCCGCTGGTTGTCGAACGGCCGGTTCAACACGCTGTTGTCCAGGTAAAGCAGCATAGTTGGTTTGGATGTTTACGCAGCGGACACCGCCGTGAAATGGCCGTGCCGGCCGAAGATGTTGCACCGCGTTTTGTTGACGACATCTTCGGCGAAGCAGACGCGTGAAATGTTGGCTGAATCTCGCGAAGAACTTTGTCTTTCACGTCGGTCAGAGGCCGTTCTTTGTTTGGCGCTGCTGCGGATTCGCTCATGTTGCATCGTCTCTCGATGTGCGTCGCTTCACCTTCGCGTAAACTTCCGCGCTCTTTTCAACCAACTCCTTCGACTGCTTTCCACGCCCCGTTTGCGGGCTTCGTTCTCGGGGATGCTCTGCCGAGATGTCGTTTCCCCATTTCCGCAGCCGTGAGCTTCGTCTTCATGTCAGTAAGACTGGCTGCTTGCCGATTTCTTCGCAAGTGCCCTTTCCCGCTTCAGCGAGCTCGCGAGACTTCGATCGAGGTCACTGAGATCACAGCAAACCGGCCGGCTCAGTCGAAATTGGACAATTCGGAGGTTTCCGACTTTAATCCCAGCCGTGGCGAAGGCGACCGTTGGAAATGAAAGCATCGACGCGCTGATCGCCGCGGCCCAAGACGCTTTGCGCCGCGGCGATCTGTCCCAGACCATTTCCAAGTACCGCGCCGTCCTGGCCATCGATCCGGAGCACGGCCTGGCGAACTACTGGCTCGGCGTGCTCACCTTGAAAGCTTCGATGCCCAAAAAGGCGGTCTCGCTGCTGTCCATCGCGGCGGCCAAGCTCCCGGAATCGCCCGATGTTCACATCGATCTTGGATTGGCCTGGCTCGCTCTGGCCGACCGGCAGCGCGCTAAGAATTGCTTTCAAGCCGCGCGCGCAGCCGCTCCCAACTACGCCGCAGCTCAACTGACCCTGGCTAACGATTTCGAGCGCGACCGCAAACTGGCCGAAGCCGTGGAAGCCTGCCAGCGCGGGCTGGTGGTTTTTCCGCACGACGCCGATCTCCTCCGCAAGCTGGCCGATCTGCATTCACAGAGAGGCCAATGCACCGAGGCGCTCGGCGCCGGGAAAGCTTTATTGGAAGTCCGCCCCGATTGTCCGACGACGCATTTTGCGTTTGGCCAGAAATGTTACCAGGCCGGCGCGTTCGATCTCGCGGCGACCGCTTTTCAACGCGTGCTGGAGTTGCGCCCCAATTTCCTCAATGCGCTGCTCAACCTGGGCCTGGCGCTCCAGAAATTGGGCGAGCCGTCGCGCGCCTTGGAATGCTTTCAACGGGGCATCGAGATCGACCCGGCCCACAGCGGCATTTACAAATGTCTGGGCGACGCGCAGCGAGACTTGGGGAATTGGGCGCAAGCCAACGCCGCCTGGAAGAGAGCGGTCGAACTTCGTCCCGAGAACGCCGACGCCTGGCAGAATCTCGGCCTGGGCCTCGAACGCCAGGAGCGCCTGGAGGAAGCGCTGGCCTGTCACCGGCGTGTCGTCGAACTGCGCCCCAAGGACGCCACCGCGCATCGTTATCTGGGAATGATTCTCCAGGACCTGTGGCAACTCAAGGCCGCAGGCGATTGCTACGAAGAATCGCTGCGGCTCGATCCCGGCGACGCGGAATCTCATTGGCAAAAGTTCTCCCTGCTCGCGGCTCGCGGCGATTTCCCGCAGGCCTGGGAAGAACACGAATGGCGCTGGGAATTGAAGCAGCGCGCCACGCCCAAACGCGAATTCAAACAGCCGAAATGGACTGGCGATAATCTCATCGGGCGGCGGATTTTGCTCTACGCCGAGCAAGGGTTTGGCGACACCATCCAGGCCGTACGCTACGTCCCGCAGGTCAAAGCGCGCGGGGGCACCGTGTTGTTGTGGTGCCCGCCGGACCTCGTTTCCTTGCTGCGGACGCTCCCCGATGTCTCGGACGTTTTTTCCGAACTGACGGCCGAGAAGGTCTTCGATTGCCACCTCGCGCTGATGAGCTTGCCGCTCGTCTTCGAAACGACGCTGGCGTCGATTCCCAATTCCGTGCCGTATCTTCGCGCGCCGGCGGAGTCGAACTTCGTGTTGCCACGCTCCAGCACGTATTCCCTCAGTGAAGGTGCGGCGAGTGTCCTCGCGAGCCAATGGCCATCGACGAACGGCTCGGCGGGAGCCTCGCCCCACCGTCGTTCACTGAGGGATTACTCCAGCACCTCTGCCCCGCGTGTCGGCCTCGTTTGGAGCGGTTCCCGCAGCCAGCCGCACGACCGGCGGCCGGTGCCCTTCGAGAACTTGCGGCCTTTGCTTGGAATCGAAGGAGCGGAATTCTACAGCCTCCAAAAAGGAGCGGATGCGCTGAGTAATCAGACTCTTCCGGCGCCGGGCGAAATCTTCGATCTTAGCCCGCACTTGACCGATTTTAGCGCCACGGCGGCCGCGATCGAACAATTGGACCTGGTCATCACCATCGACACTGCCGTTGCGCACCTGGCCGGCGCGCTCGGCAAACCGGTCTGGGTGCTTTTGTCATTTGCGCCGGATTGGCGGTGGTTGTTGGGCCGCGAAGACAGCCCGTGGTATCCGACAATGCGGTTGTTCCGGCAAACGACGCCAGGTCGCTGGGATGACGTGATCCGCCGGGTTTGCCTGGAATTCTTGAACTGGCTGGCGTCGTATCAACGGCCTTCCGTATGGAAACCCTGGCTGACGGAAGGTCTCGCGCACCATCAAGCGGGCCGCCTGGCGGAAGCGGAAGGCTGCTACCAACGCGTTCTGGCCTTCGAACCGCGCCAGCCCGAAGCGTTGCGTTTCCTCGGCATCATTTGCCGGCAGCGCGGCGAGTTGACGCGCGCTCGCGAGTGCCTGGAGAAAGCGCTAGCGGCGCAGCCGAGCGACGCGCACGCGCACCACGACCTCGGCCTGGTGCATTTCGAGTCAGGCGATCTGGAACAAGCAGCGGCGGCGTACCGCAAGGCGATCGAGATTCTGCCGGGCTTCCCGGATGCGCACTACAATCTGGGCAACGCCTGCTACGCGCTGAAGCAACGCGAGGAAGCCGCGGCCAGTTATCGCCACGCGCTCGAACATCAACCGGACCTCGCCGAGGCGCACTATAACTTGGGCCTGCTCGATCAGGAAAAGGGCGATCTCGAATCCGCGGCGCAGCATTATCGGCGAACGATGGAATTGAATCCGTCCCACCTCGACGCTCGGCTGAATTTGGGCCTCGTGTTGAAAGAATCGGGAAAAGCCGATGACGCCGAGGCGTGTCTCCAGCAATTGCTCGCCTTCGATCCGAAGCACCCGAAGGCGCGGATCAATCTCGCGGCGCTGTGGGCCGCCCGGGACGAACTCGAAAGTGCGGACCAGACCTGCCGTGACGTAGTGCGCGAATATCCTGCGCTCGCCGAAGCGTGGTTGAACCTGGGGGTCACTCGCCAGGCGTTGGGCGATCCCTCCAACGCCATCCGTTGTTTCGGGCGCGCGCTCGAATTGCAGCCGGGTTATGCCGAGGCCGAATACAATCTGGGAATCGCGCAATTGCTCACAGGCGATTTCGCCGACGGCTGGAAGAATTACGAGGCGCGCTGGCGGACCGACATTCCCATCTTCAAGCCGCGCCGATTCGCCGCGCCTTTGTGGCAAGGAGAAGAATTGAACGGACGCCGCGTGCTGGTCCACGCCGAGCAAGGCCTGGGCGATGCGATCCAGTTTGCGCGCTACATTTCCCTGCTCGCCGAGCGCAGCGCCGAAATCATCTTCGAGTGCCCGGCGCCGCTGGTGAGATTGCTGGCCACGGTCCGGGGCGCGGCGCGAGTTATTTCGCGTGGAGAACCGTTGCCCGCAGTTGATTTTCAGATTCCTCTCCTGTCTCTGCCGCATCGGATGGGAACGATCTTCGGGAACATCCCGAATCAAGTTCCATACCTCCGCGTTCCGGATGGAACGGCGGTGAAACTGACGCAGACGGCGTCCGCCAGACTCAGAGTCGGTTTGGCCTGGGCGGGAAATCCTTTCCACGGGAAGGACCGGAGCCGGTCGATTGCGTTGGAGAAATTCTCGCCGCTCCTGGCGTTGTCCGGCGTGGCGTTCCACAGCTTGCAGGTCGGCGCGGCCAATCGGGAGTTAACCGAAGCGAAATCTGCCGGCGCTGTCATCAGCCTGGAATCGCAGTTGAATGATTTCGCGGCGACGGCGGCGGCGATCCAACAACTCGATCTGGTCCTCAGCGTCGATACTGCCGTGGCGCATCTGGCCGGAGCGTTGGGCAAACCGGTCTGGGTTCTGATTCCGTTCGCCCCCGATTGGCGCTGGTTGCTGGGACGCGAGGACAGCCCGTGGTATCCAACGATGCGGTTGTTTCGCCAGCCGCGACGAGGCGACTGGAGTTCGGTGATCGAACAGATCCACGTGTTCTTGAATGAAGCCATCGACTGATCCAGCCACGGCGCATCACAATGAGGGCATTCGGTTGGCTTCGATGGGCAACCTAGCGGAAGCGATCAAACACTTCCACGCCGCCGTCCAGATGAGGCCTCACGAACCAACCTGGCAATTCAACTACGGCCTGGCGCTTCAGCATCTCAAGCAATTGCCCAACGCCATCGCGGCCTACCGGAAGGCCGTCCAACTGAAGCCCGATTTCTTCGATGCGTGGAGCAACCTTTCGGCGGCGCTCAAAGCCGCCGGCCAGGCGAACGAAGCCGTTGCCGCAGGCCGGCACGCCGTGAAGCTGGCCCCGAATTCTGGCGGCGCTCATCTTAACCTCGGCAATGCGCTCAAAGCCGCCGGTGATTGGACCGCCGCCGAAGCCGCGTACCGGCGCGCGTTGATCTTGGAACCGAACAATCCCCGAATCCGCCTCAATCTCGCCAACACTCTGCGCGAGTTGGGCCGCTTGCCCGAAGCGATCGCGCTGTTGCGCCAGGCCGTGGAACGGAGTCCAAACTTTCCCGAAGCGCACCGCGATCTGGCTTTTGCGCTCATGCTCTCCGGAGATCTCCGGCCCGGCTGGATCGAAAACGAATGGCGCTGGCAAACGGAGGATATGATCAAGAAACGGCGGTCCTTCGAAGCCCCGGCGTGGTCGGGGGAAGATTTGCCGGGGCGCACGATTCTGGCCTATACCGAGCAAGGGTTTGGCGACGCGTTCCAATTTGTCCGCTACGTTGATCTCCTCGCGCAACGCGGCGCGCGCGTCATTCTGGAATGCCAGTTGGTTTTGAAACGTCTTTTCGAGACGGTGCGCGGCGTCAGCGAAGTCATTGCCCGCGGCGAACCGGTCCCGCGCGTCGATTTCCAAGCGCCGTTGTTGAGTTTGCCGCGCGTCTTCGAGACGACTTTGGAGACGATTCCCCGCGAAACGCCCTACATCAAAGCGCCCGCCGCGGCTTCGAACGAACTGCCGGCCTTTGGCGGTGAATCGTTCAAGGTCGGCCTGGTCTGGGCCGGGAATCCGGATCACCTCAACGATCAGAATCGTTCCATCCCATTGGCGCTGCTCCGGCCTCTTCTAAATTTAGAAGGCTTCCAATGTCCTGAGGACAGCCTTCTTCCCCACGAACGTCCCCCTCTCCCGTCCTACGGACACCCTCTCCCCCTCCGCGGGGGAGAGGGAACCGGCGAGGGGGCCGTCCAGGGGGACAATGTGCGAATTACTTCGGAGAATTCTCACCCTGAAGGCAAGGCGGACCTGCAGGTACGCCGTGCCTTCAAGGTGAGTCCCGCCTTCTACAGCCTGCAGGTGGGCGAACGGGCTTCGGAACTGAAACGCGAAAGCGGTCTGTCGCACGTCATCGATCTCAGCCCCCACTTGCGCGACTTCGCAACGACCGCGGCGGCCATCGAACGCATGGACCTGGTGGTCAGCGTCGATACTTCCGTCGCTCACCTGGCGGGCGCGCTGGGCAAACCGGTCTGGCTGCTGCTCCCCTTCGCTCCGGACTGGCGCTGGATGCTCGGCCGCGACGACAGCCCGTGGTATCCGACGATGCGCCTGTTCCGGCAAAACCAAATCGGTGATTGGACCACGGTGGTTGTGCGACTATGTGCGGAGTTGGGCACGGTCCGCCATCACCGCGATCACCCACATTGACGGAGTCAAGCACTGCGGCTCGCCGCACGGTCTTCAGCCTGCTGAGCTAGTCCCGCAACAAGCCAGGTCTCCGGTTTCAAACGCGGCAGGCATCAGGTTTGACCAAGCGCCATCAGCAGATTGCTGATTTCCTCATCGATGTCTCTGGGATCGGCGACGGTCCGGCCAACTTCAATTCTCAGCAACTGTCCCAGCCGCTTTCGCAGCCGATGCACGGCCACGCGCACCGTTCCCTCACTCAGACCCAGGCGCGCGGCGGATTCGTCATATTTCCCGGCTTTGGGTTCGCCGGATAAATAAACCTGCAACACTTCGAACTGCGCGCCTTTGCCTTCGTCCTGGCATTCGGCCTTTAACTGGGCATGCACTTTCTCCAAGAGCGTTAGCGCCCAGCGCCGCTCGAAAATTTTCTCCGGTGTCAAATCATGCGCGGGCGCCAATCGATAGCGGTCTTCAGCCGTCGTGTCATCAAGGGAGAACGTAAACGCTTTGCCGCCGCGCTTCTCGGCTCGTTGCCGATCCCATTCGTTGTTTAAGAAATTCTGCAACGAGCGGAGCAGGAATGACCGGAATTTTCCCCTGGCCGGGTCCGCGGCTTTGAGCACGCTCTTTTCCAAGAGCCGCGCGAAAAAATCCTGGGTCAAATCCTGGGCTTCATGGGGTGCGAATCCTTTCCGCCGTACGAACGCGTAGAGCGGGTACCAGTAATCCTGGCAAAGCCGGGCCAAGGCTTCCGCGGCCTCCGGCGAATCGCTGCCCGCCGCCGTCAACACCACACTCCAGTGCGTGGGCGCAAACTGCGCGGCCTGACGCATGCCGGTGGCGAAATTAGATCGCGCTGGCGAATGCTCCGAAGCAAGATTCGTATCCGAGTTCATGCGTTGCGCGTTTGGAACGCGGGTTGGGGCGAAGCCCCAGGGTGTGTATCGCGGTCCTCAATTTCAATCCGTCCGTCAGGTGGAAGAGCCGGGCTGTCGCGGCAGCGCTTGGACTGCGTGCGCTTCAGCGCTGCTCTGTCGCACGGTCGAAACGCAGCGGCCAAAGCGCGCGGATAGTCCTGCGGACCTATCCGTGCTCGGTTGCTCCAATGTTTGAGTGCGAGCATGTCACCGAGCCTTGGGATGAATTTTGCCGAAGTGAATCAGCAGGCAGCCAGCAGCGATGCCGGCGAGGGTGCCCGCAAGCATGTTGGCCGCCATATCGAAACCAGCCCCGATCAAATATGCCAGGAACGGACAAATGCTCGAAAGTGCCGGAAAAAAGAGCAGCACCCAAAAGAACTCCTGCCTCTTGCCGGTCGTGGCGCGAAGGGCAACGATCACCGGAGGGAAAAGCGCGCTTTGCACGCTAAAGATCGCAAAGGCAGGAACCCAGTCGTAATTCAGGCGCCAGATCAACCAGACCAGCATCAACCAGCCGGTCACCACCGCCGACGAGGTCCACTTCAAGGCCTTGGCGTCCCACTGCAAGAATTCTCCCAGGCGGAGCGGCGGCAATTTCTCCGCCGGTTCCGCCGCCCGGATTTTGACGGTCTTCACGAGGACGAACCCATCCAGCAAGCCAACCAGTGCCGCGAACAGGACAAATCCCTTGGGCGGTGTCACCTCCCAGATCAGGCACCCCGCTCCAACGAACAAGACCGCGAAGAACATCAACACGGGCCCGGACACTTTGGCCACCTTCCGTCGCGCATAGATCCACGAAGCGATCGCAACGTGAAAGGCGATCCAGATGAAAACGATTCGCGCTCCCAATTCTTCATAGGGATTGTTCAGGTATTCCCGCCAAAACGGAACCGTGAAATGCGCGATGGCCAGGAAAATGAGCAGAACGAGAATATTCGCCGCCAGAAACGCCCCGCTGTGATAGTGGATGGGTTGTCGGGGCGACCAAGCCGAAGGATTCAGTCGAAGATGGGGATCGGACCCCGTCTCGGTCGCTCCCGCCGGCCTCCCGCCGGCTGGTTTGGCAGGGTTGCAGTCAGAACCAAATGGTGCGGTTACACGCCGCGCAAAGGTTTTCGGCGGGAGGCCGAAAACTTCGCAACCCGGCGCGGACGCTTCGCCCCGTTTTCAGGTATTTCGGTGTCCCGCCGACAACCGTCAGTTGGCGTACAGGCGCACCGTTTGGTTTCGCCCCGGGCCGCTCTGGGAATGACAGTGACACGGAGCGCGGCACGACAGCACCAACCTGTGGAGCGCCCGATCAGAAACTCCGTAGCCAGGCTTTGAGTTCGTCGTGCGTCATCACGTCGTAGGCAGTCAGCAATCCTTTCTCGGCCAAAAACACGATCCGAAATTGCAGCCCGGCGCGGCACTCAAACAGGTCTTTGCGCAAGCGCCGGATGCCCAGACCGGAATGCCGGTGCGGATTTCCGAACCCGCCGGCCAGCGGGCGCAACGATTCCGCAATCTGTTCCAGATCGGCCGCGCTCATCTTCCCGATCCGCCGCTGTAAGCGCGGATGGAGTTCGATCCTCACACTTTGCCCGTGAACGGCTTGGATTCACCGGCGCGTCGGGCCGCGTGCACGTCGGCCTTAACCCGCCGATACGCGCGTTCGGCCTGTTTCTCGGCCACGCCGTACTCTTGCAGCACGTAATCTTCGGAGTGGACCTGGACCGGCCGCAACGCCACGACCCTGCCCTCCACCAGGAAACCAACGTCTTCACCCTGCAGCGCGCGTTTCAGCCATGCGCCCAGGTTCTGCCGCCCCTCAGTTACGGATAGCGTTTTCATATCGACAGCATAAAGTCTTGGGCTCTCCCGTCAACTGGCCATTCTTGCGCGTCTTGCGCGGACGTGTACCGCGCGAGTTTGAAATGCGATCGCGCGGCGACACCTCCGGCAGCGGCCGTTCGTGGAAGTCGTCCATCAACCGCTAGCCACAGGCACATAAAAGGCAATGGTGGCAAAAATGAACGCGAGGCTCATCTTTGCCTCGCGGGAATCACCCACGAGATTCGTCCCCGAAATAACGCACCGAGGAAGAAAGGGACTCCCGGGCTTCGTCGGGTCCAGCGGACGAATTCGCGACGGTCTCACTGGTGTCCAGGTCCAAGGCGACCAGCGCCAGGCAGGACGGGCAAAGCCCGCGCAACGTTTTCAGAGTCAGCACGGCGCCACACTTGGAGCACTGGCGTCGTGGAAGGGGTTCATTTGCAGGTCTCATGGTACCCTTCTTCACGTAGAAACCCGGCGACGATTACAGACTTTTTGGTTTTTCAGGGGCCGCAACCCCGCAATGCTGACATCAGCTGAATCCATAAGATGAGAGCCGCTACGCATCGTGCTCGCATTGTTTTCTCTTGTCGCTATGGCGGCGCAGAGCACCGCCCTACCGGCGATGGGCCAAGGGTCATAGGCACGCCTTGGAGACCGTGGAAGCTCTCCGATCGCAATCAGCACGACCCTCTCAAACCTCGAATGGTCCGTCGTGAAGTTTGAGGTCGGGCGGGGTCAAGGGCGGGGATGGTGCGAGCTTTGCATCCTGGAGGCGCGACGGAGGACGAGCCGGGGCTTCCTTGACGGGCGCGGACTCGATGACTTCCGCAAGGGTCTCGAGCAGTTTCTCCAAGGCGAAAGGCTTCTTGAGGAACGGGATTTTCTTCTTCAACATTTCCGGCAGATTCACCTCTTCGTTCAGTCCGCTCACCGCGACGATCTTCACTTTCGAGTCGATCTGGAACAGGGCCCGGATCATTTTCGCGCCGTCCATGTAAGGCATCGACATGTCGGTGACGATCACGGAAATCTCATTCCGATGCTGGGTGAAGAGCGCGAAACCTTCGGTGCCGTCGCACGCCGTCAGAACCTGATAACCATTCTTCTTCAGCGTCGAAGCCGTGATGTCGCGGATGACGCGTTCGTCATCGACCACGAGCACGACGCGGCCGTTGCCGGAGGGCAGGATGAGCGAAGGCTCGGGCGCCGCGGCCGGCGAGGCGGTCTCGATGGTGGGAAGATAAATCGTGAATCGGCTGCCTTTGCCCAGCTTGCTGCTCACGTCCAGGAAACCGCCGTGGCGCTTCACGATGCCCAGGACTGTGGACAAGCCCAGCCCCGTGCCTTTGCCGGCTTCTTTCGTGGTGAAGAACGGATCGAAAATCCGCTCGATCACGTCTTCGGGAATGCCGACGCCATTGTCCGAAATGCGCAGCGACACATATTCTCCGGGCGCGGCGGGGGGATGCCGGCTTACGAAGCCCGTGTCGAGCACGATATTGGCCGCTTCGATCTGGAGGATGCCGCCGTTGGGCATGGCGTCGCGCGCGTTGACGCACAGGTTCATGATCGCCTGGTAAAGCTGTGTCTTGCTGCCCAGCACCGGGCGGAGGTCTTTGCCGAACCGCGTCACAATCTGGATCGAGCGCGGAAACGTGTCCTTCGCGACTTTCTGGAATTCGTGGAGCAGTTGTTTGACGTCGAGCGGCGCGCGCTCCGATTCGGTGCCGCGCGCGTAGGAAAGGATCTGGTGAACCAACGCGCCGCCCCGGCGGGCGCTGACCTCGATCGAACGCAGCAATTCGGCCTGGCCCTCGTCCTTGATGTCGTTGAGCAGGTTTTGCGACGCCATCAGAATCGGCGCCAGAACGTTATTGAGGTCGTGCGCAATGCCGCTGGCGAGCAGGCCCACGGTTTCCAGGCGCTGCATGCGGAGGAATTGCCGTTCCAGCTCTTTTTGCTCGGTGACGTCCGTGTTGACGATGAGAATTTCGTCTTTGCCTTCGAGATTGCGGCCCAGCGTCCAGCGCGTCTGCACGAAGATTGTCCGGCCCATGCTGGTCATGTGATTTTCCTCGGCCAGGTATTCCCGTTTGGCGATGGTTGCGGCCAGGTTGGCTGAGAAATGGTTCGACTCCGGCGGATAGAACAATTTGGATAAGAGCTTGCCGTTGGCGGTCTCGGAGGACCAGCCATAGATGCGGGTTGAGCCCTGGTTCCAGGCAACGACGCGCCCATCGAGATTGCAGACGATGACGGCGTCGGAGGTCATGTCGAGCAAGCCTTCTTGAGTGTGGAAATGATCCTCAACGTGGCGGCGGGCGCTGACTTCGGTTTGCAGAGATTGGCTCAGGCGGGAGACTTCCGAAGTCAGTTCGGTGACTTTCTCGACCAGACGGTCGCACTCGCCTCGGAGTTCAGCTTCGTTTTGCATCGGTTTGCGGCTTGGGTCTTGGGCAACGATTCAAATGTTTACCAGGAGAAGATCGGACATGACAAATGGCCCGGGTTCACACGATATTTCGTGACTAATTCACTGATGCTCTTGTACACCAAAACCACCGTGGGGCAAATCCGAATTCAGGAATGAAACCCCGAAGCGCGCCGGCCTTTCTCCTTTGCGCCGTGGCCTGGGCTTGGTTGAACGCTGGTCGCGGCTGTCGTGCCGAATCCGCTTCGCTGGTTTCGGAGCCTGCGGCGTTGGCTCCGAACGCCGCCTTCCGCCTTCCCATGAACTTGCCAGGGCGAGCCTGTCCCCAGCGAGCCGAGTCGGACGTGTTCCACGCACGTCGAGCGGCTCGCCAGGAAGGACTCGCCCTACCGGGTTCATGGGCCGAGTGCAGGTCCGAAAGGAACAGGCAGCTTCCCATGAATCGTAATCCTAATCTTACTCTTACTCGAAAAGCGCTTATCTCCGAACGATTAGGATTAAGATTAGGAGCAGGAGAACTCCACAAGCCTAATTCAATCGCAGTGGGAACAGGGGCTGGGTTCAGCAGTTCGGTGCGCGATGCTTTTTCGGAGAATTCTCTCCCCAGCCTACTCATCCATTACCAAGCTATCGGAACAAACGACGCCCGATCTGCCGTGCCCGAAAGTCCGGCTGTGCAAGCTGCACCTTTGGTTCCCACAAATCCCCCGCCCGCAACGGCTCCCGCGTCGAACTCCGTCTTCCGTCCGCGTCCGCTGCTTGTGCGCGGCCTGGCCAATTCCACCTTGCGGCCTCCGCGCAGCGGGTATGAAGCGCAACTGGCCTTGGCGCGGCGCGGCATTTCGCCCGGATGCATCGACGGCGCCGTCGGCTCGCAAACTCGCGCGGCGTTGCGAGCGTTTCAAGAATGCGAACGCCTTCCGGTCACCGGCCAACTCGATGCTCCGACCAAAACCCGTCTTCTCCTGAGCGATCCGACCGAACGAACTTATGTCGTGACGAGCAACGATCTGGCGCGGTTGCAGCCTGTGGGCGAAACGTGGCTGGCGAAATCGATGCAAGCTCGTCTCGATTACGAAACCATCCTCGAATTGGTCGCGGAGAAAGGCCAGGCGCATCCAAACCAGATTCGGTTGCTCAATCCCTCCATCAACTGGACCAACGTGGCCGCCGGCACACCTGTCCTCATCCCGAATGTCGAGCCGCCTCCCGTGCCCGCCAAAGCGGCCTGGGTACGGATTCGGCTGGCGGACCGCACGCTCCAGGCGTTCGGCGAGGACCACACTTTGCTGGGGCATTTCCCGTGCAGCATTGCCCGCCGGATCGAGAAACGTCCGCAGGGAGATCTGTTCGTCGAGAAGGTCGCTTCTTATCCGACGTATCGCTTCGATCCGGATATTTTTCCTGAGTCGGAGGAAGGACGGCGGTTGGGGCGCGTTCTCTTGATCCCGCCCGGCCCGAACAACCCGGTGGGCACCGCCTGGATCGGCTTGAATCGCCCCGGCTACGGAATCCACGGCACCCCGCGGCCGGAACAGGTTGGCCGCACCGAGTCGCACGGCTGCTTTCGCCTGGCGAACTGGAATGCGGATTATCTTGCCCTACTCGTAAGGGTGGGAACGCGCGTCCGCGTTGAGCCGTAAACCGGGCATTTCAGATTGCGGATTGCGGATTGCGGATTGCGGATTGCGGACGTCGGATGGGCGATTGGCGATTGGCGATTGGCGATTGGTTCTGGGGCGGAGACGGGGACAGGTTTGAACGGCTGCCTTTGAGCCAGAAGCTCACCCAGCCCAGAGTCACTGGCCCTTACGTTTTACGTTTTACGTTTTACGCATCACGCGTCACGAACGACGCCCGAACGCAGGTGCGATTAAAGCTGTCGGTCAACGAAGCCTTCTCCCTCTCTGCCCGCAGGAAGGAGAGGGCGGGGGAGAGGAGGTCCGCTGGCTCGGGTCTCAGGTTTCCAACCCCCCCCTCTCTCCAACTCTCTCCCCACTCGTTCCTCGCGGGCAGAGAGGGAAGTCAATCGGAGTCGTTGACCGACGCTTTTAATCGCACCCCGAACACTCCGACAATTTGCATCTCCCGCGACCTCGTGTAATTTCCCGCATGTCAACGATGCAATTCGATCTGACCGGAGAATGGATCGGCCATTACCGCGGCCACTACGACGAGGTGGTCAAGATCACCCAAAGCGGACGACGCGTTGAAGCGGTGAAGATTACCGGGGACGATTATGTGCCTGCCGGCGAGATCACCTGGCGTGCTGACTTGGGGACCGGGTTGGGTGAAGGCCAGATAGCAGAGGAAGGTTTTAGAAACCCTCGCTTCATTCCCGGCCAACTCAAGGTCGTAAACCGTGATCGAATCGTGTTCCACTGGATGAATTCAGGGCACGTCGAATACCGGCGCGACGAGTAGCCGCCTCGTTGGCACTACAAGGAGAATCTCGGTCAGAGGGAGAGGACCACGATGTCGATCCGTCGGCGCCGTCGAAGATGCAGAGTTGTGAGTTGTGCTGCATGCTTGACTGCGGCATAAGTAATGCTAGTTTTTCACCGTTCGCGTGGACAGGCTCAGAGTGCATTGAAATCTATGTCTTACCTCTGTGTTTCCCGGTGGTTATTGCCAGTTTTGGCAGGCAGTTTCGTCCTTCTCCCCGTTTTGGCCGAGGATCCTTCCCCACCCAGGATCGCCAGTATTGGAATTAAGAACGCGCAACAGGTTCTGCGTTTTTCTCCATACCCCGCGGCCCAGGAATTCAAGATCTTGCGCGCCGACGCGCTTGGGCTTCCCTTTTCAGTGGATGCAACCGGCGTCCTAACTGGTTACGAATGGAAATCACCCCTTCGCGCAGGGACTCCACAGGGGTTTTACCGCGTCGAGGTCACACCGATCAGCGATGAATCCCTGGCCGCGGCGACGGTCTTGAACCGGACCGCCTATGGCCCCACGCCCGACGAGCTGGAGCGCATCCGCACCATCGGCGTCCAGGCTTACATCGATGAGCAACTGTCCCCGGAACACATCCAGGAAGACCTGGACATCAACAAGGTCGTCATCCCGTCGGACTGGCAGTATGTCACGGCGAGCAGCACGGCGAGTTCCAGCCAGCTCTACATTTACCTCAACTCTCTAGGGGAAGGTTACATCGACGACATTCAACTCGTAGCCGGGAACGTGGCCGGTACCGGGCCAAACCTGCTCCGGAATGGGGATTTCGAAATGCCGCTCACCACAAAGGATTGGAAAGTGGCTTCCAATCACGCACGCTCCGTGATTTCAACCGATGTCAAGCGTTCCGGGCGCAGCAGTTTGCGCCTGGTGACAACCGCGCCGGGATCAACGGACACATCAGCCATCGTGCAGACGATTACGCCTGCACTCGCCCCTTCGCCGCAGAGGTACACCTTGAGCTTTTGGTACTTGCACACAACCAACGCCCTCAGCCGGGTGACGGTGAGGTTGTCCGGCAGCCAACCGAGCGGGTCATCGCCCATGTTGCCACCCATCACGACTTTGACTTATGGCATCGCCTCCCTCGCGGACCTCTCGACCTGGCACATTCTGCACGCGGTCCAGTCCAAACGCCAGTTGCTCGAAGTTCTGACCCAGTTCGTTGATAACCATTTCGTCACTTACCAGGACAAATCCCAGGACTACCTCGCCGGCAAAGTGCCTTCCGGGGCCGACGCCGCTTTCGCGACCGACCTCGAATATCGGGAGTTGAAGAAATGGCGCGAGGTGCTGATGAACCCAAACGGCACGTTTTACGACCTCCTCAAGATCAGCACGGAAAGCCCGGCCATGGTGATTTACCTCGACACGGTCGCGAGCAAGAAAGGCGCGGCGAACGAGAATTACGCCCGCGAGTTGATGGAACTCTTCACGATGGGCGTCGATAATGGCTACGATCAAAAGGACATCGAGGAAATGAGCCGGGCCTGGACGGGCTGGCGGGTGGACAAACTCCCGGTTGGCCAGGAAAACAATCCCTTCGCGACGCCGATCCCGACCGCCAGTCGGAACACGACTCCCGGCACCTGGACCTTGCGGTTCAATTCCAGCGCGAGCGAACATGACGCGACGGCCAAGACGATTTTCCCGGGCAAGACGATCGATGCTCGTTTCGGCCCGCCGCACGCTGGCAAATCTTACGAACTCAGGCTCCCTGCCCGCACCGGCACCGCGGGGATGCAAGACGGCTACGACATCATTTCGCACCTGGCGGATTTGCCTTACACGCAGGAATACATCAGCGTCAAACTCTGCCGCTACTTCATTCACGAGAACTTCGTCCATGGCGTTTATGATTACACTCAACCAAATTCGAGCGCCGAAGCCGCATTGATCCGCGATTGCATGAAGGCCTGGGACACGCCCGCGGCAGATGGGCGGAAGGGCAACCTTCGCAGCGTGCTGAAGGTGATCTTTAACTCCTCGACGTTCCGGCAACATGCGGCCTCGCAGCAGAAAGTGCGAAACCCGCTCGAATTCACAGTCGCCTCCGTGCGAGCCTTGCGTGCCGCCAGGCCAACCGGAGGGTTCACTTCGGACTGCACGGGCGCCGACTTGAATAACAAGATGATCACGCTCGGCATGCGGCTTTTCAACCGGGAAGAGCCCGACGGCTGGTCCGAGTTCGGCCAGGACTGGATCAATTCATCCTCGTTGATCGAACGAATGCGCTTCGTTCAGGAGCGGCTTCGCACGGCATCGGTTGCGGATCCCGTCGGGCTTTTGAAATTGAAACTTCCCTCGACCCAATGGCGGGACGCGGGCTTAGTGACGGATTACTTCCTGAGCATACTTTTCCCGGCTGAAGGCAAGGCCAATCTTACTCTAGACCGGGCCACGGCCTTGACCTTCTTGAACACGGCGGACAACGGAACCACTCCGTCGCTGTTCAACGCCTTGGACCCGAACTCCTCCACGTATGGGACGCGCGTGAGGGGGATGGTCGCTTATTTGATGGGACTGCCTCGATTCCAAGAACAATAGTGGAACGTAACCCATTGAGCCACGGATGAATCACGGATTAGACACTCGCTGGCGGGCCCTCTCTATCGCGTTTGAGAGCTGGCCGAACGGATCGTTGCAATTGCTTCAGTTCCTCCTGCGATTGCTGCCCAGGGTTTGGCCGACGCCGCAACCCTGTCTGATTCGTGGCATCCGCGGCTTACGGAATCACGAAATGCCGGAGTATCGAAGTGTCGGAGTATCGGAGTATCGGCGTGCCGGGGCGCCAGTGATGCACCGATACCCCGATACGCTGACACCCCAATACAGAATTTGGCGATCCGTGGCTATACAAGATCTATGAACATCCTGACCCGCCGAACCTTCCTCGAACGCAGCCTTCAAGTCGCCTTGGGCGCGACGGCGAGCGCGTTCCTCAACGTCCCTTCGTTCATGCAGCGCGCCCTGGCCCAGGGCACCATCCCGCAGCGGAACAAGAAAATCCTGTTCGTCTTCCTCCGGGGAGGCAACGACGGCTTGAATACCATTATCCCGTGGGGAGACAGCGCCTACAACCAGACGACGCGCCCGTCGCTCTACATCCCTCCGCCCGATCCGCTCACGAGCGTTTCCGGACGCATCCCGACCACGACTGACCAGACGCGCACGGTCGATCTCGGAAATGGCTTCGCTGGAATCCATCCCGGTTTGGCCGGACTGGCGCCGGTCTTCAATGACGGGCAGGTCGCCTTGATCCATCGCGTCGGTTACCCGAAGCAATCGCGCTCGCACTTCGATTCGCAGCGCTACTGGGAAAACGGCATGCCCAGCAAAAACCTCACGAGCAGCGGCATCTTCTATCGGGCGATCGCCAACACCGGGCTTGCAGTCGGGCGCAAGTTCCCGGCGATTTCGCTGGAGAGCAGCAATCCTTTGCTGCTGCGCGGTCCCGCGCCGTTGACGACGAATCTGGCGGATCCGAATCGTTACGACATGTACGGCATTACCGGGACGGCCGCGGAAAAGCAGAAGCTGCTCACGCTCATCACGGCGGAATATCGCATCCCGTATCCGGAGAAAGACAACCGCGAACTTCTGTTTCAAACCGGCGTCGGACTGAAGGACGCCATCGACTTGATCAAGACCATCGGCCTGACGGCGAACAATTTCTTCGACACCAACGGCACGACCCATTTGTTCCCCATCGACGCCGCGTCCAATCAGAAGGGATTCACGAGCAGTTCCTACGGCTATTTCAAGAACATCAAGACGGCCGCGCAGGTCCTTTCGAGCACCGACGCGATCATCGCGGGAACCAGCCTCGGCGGATTCGACACGCACAACAACCAGGGCGCGCTGACCGGCGGCCATTCCGACCGGATGAAATGGCTCGGCTGGACGATGTACGCGTTGCGGAAGTATTTCACGGCTGTGAACCCCACGCTCTGGGACGACACCCTCGTGGTCACGCTTTCGGAATTCGGGCGGACGACGAAGGAGAATGGCAATCAAGGGACCGATCACGCCGAGGCGGGTGTCATGTTCGTCGCGGGCGGCAAGGTCAAAGGCGGCGTGTATCAGTGCAGCAACGACTCGTGGACGGTTGGAACCTCAGGCTCCATGTTCCAGGTGAACCAACGCTACTTGAAACGAAGCGTCGATTACCGATCCGTGCTCGGTGAAATCATCCGCGACCATCTGGGCGCAACGCCCGCGCAGCTCGCCACGGTCATTCCGGGTTACGCCGACGCCCGCGAAAGCCTGCAAAACGGCGGCGTCACGCTGGATGGCACGCGCATTGTCGGAGAGCTGGGGATTGTTTGATAATACTCAGAGCCGGTCTGAAAATGGGTGGAACGGGCTACCAGCCCGTTTTTGGCGGCAACCTGCCGCCGAACATTGCGGCAGGCTGGTAGCCTGCCGTAACAGGCCAGTGGCCTGTTCCACCCAAAAGCCATTTTCAAAACGCGTGCTCAGACGAATTTGCCCGGATTCAGAATTCTCTTGGGATCGACGGCCCGCTTGACCGCCTCGTGCAGCCGCTGCACCTCCCGTGAAACTGCGAGCGGCCACCACGGCTTCTTGGCCAGACCAATGCCGTGTTCGCCGGTGATCACGCCTCCCAACGCCAGGACGCCGCGAAACAATTCGTCCAGCGCCGCATCGGCCCGCGGCCGCGCGTTCGGTTGGGTCGTGTCCACCATGATGTTGACGTGAATGTTTCCATCTCCGGCGTGGCCGAAACACGCGACCGGGAACCCGTGCTTCTTCCGGAGATGCACGGCCAGTTGGAATAATTCCTCCAATCGCCCGCGCGGCACCACGACGTCCTGGTTGAGTTTGGTCAGCCCCGTGTCGCGCAACGAGTAGGAGAATTCGCGGCGCAACTGCCAGATCCTTTCGCATTGCTGACTGCCCAGAGCTCGCCGCACGAAGAGCGGGTTCAGCGATTGCGCGATCCGTTCCATTTGCCTGGCTTCAGCCCGGACGGAGCGTTCCTGCCCATCCAATTCGACGATGAGGTGCGCCCGGCATCCGGAGAGCAGCCGGCTGCCCGTCCGTTTTTCGGCGGCGGCCAGCGTAAAGGCGTCGGCAAGTTCGAGCGCGGAAGGCAGAAAGCCGCTCGCAAAGATCGCGTCGAGGGTCCGGACGGCTGCGCGCATCGAGGCAAAGCCAATCGACAGACACGCCCGAAATGGAGGCAGCGGAAGCAGCTTCAACGTGGCTTCCGTGACGATGCCGAGCAAGCCTTCCGAGCCGACAAACAAACGCGCCAGATCGAACCCGGTTTTGTTTTTGTGCGTGCGCCCGCCCAGCCGAACGATGGCGCCATCGGCCAGGACCACTTCGACGCCCAGGACGTACTCGCGGGTGACGCCGTATTTGAGGCAACGCGGGCCGCCGGCGTTGGTCGCGATGTTGCCGCCGATGGTGCAGTCCGCCCGGCTCGCGGGATCCGGAGGATAGTAAAGGCCCAGTTTCTCGACAGCTTCCTGGAGCGTCTGAGTGATCACGCCCGGCTGAACGACGGCGACGAAATCTCTCGGATTGATTTCCTTGATGCGGCTCATCCGCGCGAGCGAGAGAGCAATTCCCCCCTGGCTGGGCACGCAACCGCCCACGTAACCATGCCCAGCGCCGCGGGCGGTCACAGGAATCGAGTGCTGTGAAGCAAAGCGAAGGAGCGTCGCAATGGTCTTCGCAGAACGCGGAAACGCGACCGCTTCGGGCAAGTGCGACGCAAACCACTTGTCGCCGGCGTGCGCTTCCAGAGCCGCCAAATCCATCCGGAATTCTCCCGGCGGCAGGCGTTTTCTCAGTTGGTCCAGAAGGACCCGCTTAGTGGTCATGGACATATTTATGCCCATGACCACTTAGTTGATTTCATCCTGAGTGGGAGGACCTGCGGTCACGAGCGACCGGGCGTCCTCAGCCTGGTCATCGGGCACTTGAACGAGGATGCCGCCGGTGGCCATGGAAGACGGGTCCAGGCCCATGGAAGCGAGTTCATGAGCGACCTCGGCCTGGTAACCCGCGACTTCAAGGCGCGAGCGAACGAGCTGCGCTTCCGCCGGGTTGAAGGTTTTGAATACGGTGACGAGCTGCATAGCTCAAGATGGAACGGGCCCGGGCAAAGTTCAAGCGTTAGGTGTTTTCGCCAAAGGCATCCGATGTGATGCTTCTAGTCGGACATAATCCAAGTCTGATCTGTGGCGCAACGGCAGTTGATCCTTGGCGGATGGGGGCAGTCCGCGTTCCACCATATCAAGTCAGGTCGAACCAGACCCTTCATCCCGGCGAGGAAAGCAGCGTGCTCCAACTCCAGGTTCAAGCGGGACAAACCATTGGAGACCTTAAGGTGTTAGTGCATTCTGCCACAATTCGGAACCCATAAGATTGGAGCGTCTCCTTGTCAGTTGCGGATTTTAAGGGCGGGCGGCGGATTGCGGCGCGACATGAGCATTCATTGCTATTCGAATAGCATCGACCTTGATCTGCCGGTTTCATCGCCATTGTCCGGTGAGAGTAAACGCCGCCCAAAAATACGGATTGGAAAAATCTTTGGAGCGCAAGAG
>Ga0194120_10001276_pt1 | contig 46548 bp, 35 predicted proteins | sample TA2MahCa65mmetaG_FD_148642 | JGI IMG/M metagenome (GOLD analysis project Ga0194120, IMG submission 148642) | Freshwater microbial communities from Lake Tanganyika, Tanzania - TA2015019 Mahale Deep Cast 65m | ecosystem: Environmental > Aquatic > Freshwater > Lake | place: Tanzania: Lake... | reverse complement strand
GATAACCCCTTGGGAAGTCTAACTTTTTGTTATCGAGCCACCAGGGGGAATATATATGCGCTCCGCCTACACCGTCTTCATTATAACGTTTTCTTCCAAACAGCGATGGTAAAATTCCACCCATGGCGGCACCAGTAGAATCATGAAGATATTTACCAACTACATTGCTGCTATTAGCCAGTCCATTGGGATGTCTTTCTGAAACTGAGTTCAAGAGCAGCCTGGCACTTTCGCAAGCACTTGCCCCCAAAATAACAACTTGACCACGCACTTGATGTTCGCTTAAATCAATTTTGTTAACATAGGAAACTCCTGTTGCCAACCCTTCATTGTTAGTTAAAACTTCCCGAACCATTGCGTTGGTGACCAGGTCCACATTTCCGGTTGCTAAAGCTGGAAATAATAGCACGTTAGTAGAAGAGAAGTCTGCCTTGGCGTAGCTGCAATTTCGATTACATTGTCCGCAATAAAAACACACGCCTCTCCCCGCATCATTTTTAATTGCTTTAGTTAGTATTGAAAGTCTTGAAGGAATTACACGAACTCCACAGTTCTCCGCGCCTTTCCGAATCATTAATTCATGTAAACGCGGTTTTGGTGGGGGTAAAAAATAACCATCAGGATCATTTTCTAAACCCTCGTTTGTTCCAAACACACCAATTTGTTGATCAATTTTATCGTAATAGGGTTTTATGTCTTCATAACCGATTGGCCAATCATCTCCCAAACCATCGATGCTTCTTCTTTTGAAATCTTTTGGACCGAATCTAAGTGAAATACGACCCCAGTGATTGGTGCGACCACCAAGCATCCTGGCACGCCACCACATAAAATCAGTGCCTTCTTCTTTGCTAAAAGGTTCTCCTTCTACAGTCCAACCTGCATAGCAGGCGTCAAAATCACCAAATGGTCTATAATTAGTGCTGGCGCCTCGCCTAGGGGAATCCCAAGGATACTTTAATTGTGTAATGTTTTTTTGGGGATCGTAATGGTGCCCTGCCTCCAGTAAACAAACTTTGAGACCTGCTTTTGCAAGCACATAGGCAGACATCCCTCCACCTGCACCTGAGCCCACTATGACGGCATCATAAATAGTGGGAGTTTTTTTAATTTGTATAGCTGCCATGCATCAAGAATTGGTGGCTTCAAGATACTTCAAATGTATATTTGATGATGCTAAAGTTCATAAAGATTTTATTCCTCTGTTGCAGCATTTTACCGCTTTCTGGAATTACTCAAGATTCAGCCAATTTACCGGTATACACCCAGACTGATTTGGGATTGAGCTGGAAAAACGAAATTCCTGTATTAAAGGTATGGGCTCCAATTGCGGACAGTGTCCTTGTACAATTATTTAACCAAGACTTAGAAAATCCTGTGAACGTATTTGCAATGCAATCAGGTCTATCTGGTAGTTGGGTAATTGAATTAAATCCCATTTTTGAGGGGCACTATTACAAATTTTTAATAAAAAATATAATTGGATCAGTTTCGAAATGGAGCAATCCGGTTTCTGATCCCTATGCAATAGCCGTATCTCCAAATGGAACGCATGCGGCCATCGTCAATCTAAATAATGTAAAACCACCTGATTGGGATCATTATTTCCGTTTGCCTCCTATGAATAATGCCGCAAGTATCATTTATGAACTCCAGGTCAGAGATGCCACAGCTAACAACAACTCAGATGTAGTCAACAAGCGAAAGTATAATGGACTAACTGAAAAAGGCAGGAAAAACTCTTTTGGTCAATCCATAGGATTGGATCATCTTATAGAATTAGGAATAACACATGTGCATTTATTGCCGGTTGCTGACTTTTTTTCAAGCAATGAAACAGATTCACTTCCTCCATATAATTGGGGGTATGACCCTCTTCATTTTAACACGCCTGAAGGCTCCTTTGCAAGTGATAATAGTGATCCCAGAACACGGATTCGCGAGTTCAGACAATTAGTACAGTCACTGCATCAAGCGGGAATACGGGTTATTATGGATGTGGTTTATAATCACACTGCACAATTAGAGCTTTCTTCCTTTGAACAAATCGTGCCTGGTTACTATTATCGGAAAAAAAGTAATGGTGAGTTTTCCAATGCTTCGGCTTGCGGAAATGAAACAGCTAGCGAGCAGCCCATGTTTCGCCAATTCATGTTACAGTCCTTATTGCATTGGACACGCGAGTATCATATTGATGGTTTTCGTTTTGACCTCATGGGGATTCATGATATTGCTACTATGAATTTCTTAGCGGATTCGCTTCGAAAAGTCAATCCAAATATTTTTTTATATGGCGAAGGGTGGACGGCTGGCACATCACCCTTGCCAGATAATGAACGAGCACTTAAAAAAAATGTTGCCAAACTTTCAGGAATTGCAGTTTTTGGAGACGAACTCAGAGACGGTTTAAAAGGAAGTGTTTTCAATTTGGTTGAAAAAGGATGGTTGGGAGGAGATAGTAGTCAACTAAATTCTGTTTTATATGGGTTGCTTGGAGGCGCCTACCATCCAGCTATTAAATATCAACAGGTTAATTATAGCAAACAACCTATTACTATTTCACCTGAACAAATGATTGCCTATGTAGATTGTCATGATAACCACACGCTTTGGGACCGGTTATCCTTGACACACTCCAGTCTCTCTGAAAAAGTGCGAATTGCAATGCACAAACAAGCTTTGACAGCTGTTTTGTTATCTCAAAGTCCCTCATTATTTCAAGCTGGAACTGAATTCTTGCGTTCAAAAAAGGGGGTAGAAAATTCATTTGACTCCCCGGATAGTATCAATTCCATCAATTGGGATTTAAAATACTACCATCAAGACGTTTTTTCTTACGTTAAGCATTTGATTGCCTTGAAAAAAAATCATCCTGCATTTCAACTTAGTAATTGGAAGGACAACATCAGATTTAATACAGAAAACTCAGCGGGTATAATTGGGTATTTCATTGATGCCAGGCAAACAAAAGATGTCTATTTGCAATGGCAGATCTGGTTCAACCCATCTGAACAAGAAACTACTATTTTCCCCGCGCAATTAAGTAATGAATCAGGATGGAAGTTGCTCATGCTGAATTATCAATTTGCTGATGAACCTACATCAATAAATGAAAAGGAAGGGTTGAAATTGCTGCCTCATCAATCGCTTATTTTAGTAAAATATATTGACAAACAAGTTGATTGATCTTTTGAAGTAGACTGCGTAGAGCTTGATAAAACCATAGTATCTTTGTCTTTAAATTCTTGCCATGAAAGAAGTTGTAATAGTAGCTGCTGTGCGAACTCCAATGGGAAGCTTTGGAGGAAGCCTGAAAACCATGTCAGCCCCTCAATTAGGAGCAATTGCTATTAAGGGATTACTTACTAAAACCAAACTGGATGCTTCATTGGTCACAGATGTTTTTATGGGATCTGTGTTGCAAGCCAATCTTGGACAGGCTCCGGCAAGACAGGCCGCAAAATTTGCAGGACTTGCAGACAAAGTAAACTGCACTACTGTGAATAAAGTTTGTGCAAGTGGAATGAAGGCTATTGCAATGGGGGTGCAGCACCTATTATTAGGGGACGCCGAAGTGGTAGTAGCGGGGGGCATGGAAAGCATGAGCAACGTTCCCTTCTATGTAGATTCCATGCGATGGGGCAATAAATATGGTAGCGCTTCATTGATAGATGGGCTGGTTAAAGATGGTCTAACTGATGTGTATGATGGAAAAGCAATGGGGGTTGCCGCCGAACATTGCGCCAGTGAATGTGGAATATCCAGAAATATGCAAGATGAGTTTGCCATTGAAAGTTACAAGAGATCACAGCAGGCCTGGGCTAATGGTTATTTTGATGAAGAAATAATTCCGGTAGAGATCCCTCAACGAAAAGGAGATCCGGTAATAGTTGCAAAAGATGAAGAACCCTTTTTGGTGAAATTTGACAAGATTCCCACGCTTTCTCCGGCTTTTCTTAAAGAAGGAACAATTACGGCAGCTAATGCTTCCACTATGAATGATGGCGCTGCAGCCGTATTGCTAATGACAAAGGACAAAGCACTCTCTTTGGGCTTACAACCACTTGCCTACATCAGAAGTTATGCAGATGCAGAGCAAGCTCCACTTTGGTTCACAACCAGTCCCTCTGTAGCGCTTCCTCTTGCAATCAATAAAGCGGGATTAAAAATAGAAGACATCAATTATTGGGAGTTAAATGAGGCGTTTTCTGTGGTGGGCATTGAAAATGCCAAACGACTAGGAATAAATTCTGCTTTTTTAAATGTAAATGGCGGAGCAGTTTCATTAGGACATCCCCTAGGATGTTCCGGAGCCAGAATTATTACTACGCTAACGCATATACTTCGCAATAAAAATGCTCGCTACGGCGCTGCAGGTATTTGTAATGGGGGTGGAGGTGCAAGTGCGATGGTCATAGAACGGTTTATTTAAACACATGTACTGCCTTTACTATAATATTGGTTTGTTAGGAGGATTGCATCAACTGAATGCTCCATTAAGGGGAGCTGATCTGGCCAATTTCCCACATATCAGTAATGCTTATTTGATTACGCAGGACGACAAAATAGTGGAATATGGCAGTATGCAAGATCTTACAACAGAAAAGTATTCATTTACACAACGTGTAGATGCAAAAAATGGAGCGTTATTGCCTTCTTGGTGCGATAGTCACACACATGTGGTTTTTGCAGGCAGTCGGGAAAATGAGTTTGTCGATAAAATCAAAGGGTTGAGCTATGCATCAATTGCTGCAAAGGGCGGGGGAATACTCAATTCTGCTATTAAATTACAGCAGGCGGATGAACAAGAATTATATGAACTAGCACTTGAACGAATTCGTGAGTTAGCACAAGCAGGAACCGGGGCCATTGAGATAAAAAGTGGTTATGGGCTTACCCTAGATGCCGAGTTAAAAATGTTACGTGTTATCAAAAGATTAAAAGAGAACACGCCGCTGCTCATTCGTGCAACTTTTTTAGGGGCACATGCTTTCCCAACTGCTTATAAGAACAACCCAGAAGGATATATTGAGCTCCTGTTAACAGAAATGATCCCTGCTGTGGCAAAGGAAGAACTTGCTCAGTATATTGATGTTTTTTGTGAAGAGGGCTTTTTTTCACCAGCACAGACTACAAAGATTTGTGAGGCTGGATTAAAATTTGGCCTGCGTCCCCGACTTCATGCAAATCAACTTGCTGTTTCAGGTGGAGTACAAGTAGGAGTTTCCTTAAATGCCATAAGCGTAGATCATCTAGAGTCCATGGATGAAGAAGCTATTCAAGCATTAAGCAACTCAACTACTATTGGTACTTTATTGCCTAATGCTTCTTTTTTCTTAAGAATGCAAGATGCTCCGGCTAGACAATTAATAGAAGCCGGCGCCATCATTGCATTAGCGTCAGATTATAATCCCGGTTCCGCCCCATCTGGCAACATGAATGGTGTTATAGCACAAGCCTGCATTCGCATGCGAATGCTTCCTGAAGAAGCGTTTAATGCGGCCACCCTAAACGGCGCCTGTGCCATGGAGCTGGAAAATCTTTGTGGAAGCATTCAAGTAGGAAAGCTGGCTAATTTTTTTATTACAAAACCAATTCCATCATTGGCTTACTACCCTTATGCATTTGGTTCTAATTTGATCAGCAAAATTGTATTGCAAGGGAAAGAGGTTAATCATTCTTCATTTTGACAACATGCGCAACAACAAGCAACTAATCGAATGTGTGCCCAATTTTAGCGAGGGTAGAGACATGGAAGTGATTAATCAGATCACTAACGCCATTAGCTCAGTAGAGGGTGTACGATTGTTAAACGTAGACCCGGGAAAAGCCACTAATAGAACTGTTGTCACATTTGTAGGCGAACCGGAGGCTGTCATTGAAGCTGCATTTAGAGCCATTGCAAAAGCCGGAGAATTGATTGACATGCGCCAACATAAAGGCGAACATCCTAGGATGGGTGCCACCGATGTTTGCCCATTGATTCCTATTGCAGGAATCTCCTTGGAGCAAACCGCTGAATATGCAAAACAATTGGCTAAAAGAGTAGGGGAGGAATTGTCTATTCCTGTTTATTGTTATGAGGCAGCACAGCCAGACAAGTCTCGCAGTAATTTATCGGTGATTCGTGCAGGTGAATATGAAGGATTTTTTAAGAAAATAAAAGATCCAAATTGGAAACCAGATTTTGGGCCGGATGAATTTGACCCTAACCGTGGTGCTACAGTTGTGGGTGCAAGGGATTTTTTAATTGCGTACAATGTAAATCTGAATACTACCTCTACCCGAAGGGCTAACTCGGTTGCATTTGATATTAGAGAGGCCGGACGAGTCAAAATGGAAAATGAAAAAAAAGTATTGGATGAGTTTGGAAATCCTGTAATCATCCCGGGCACTTTAAAATCCGTGAAGGCCATAGGCTGGTTTATTGAAGAGTATGGAATTGCTCAGATTTCAATGAATCTTACCAACATCAATGTAACCCCACTTCATATAGCTTTTGATGAAGCTTGTAAAAAAGCAAATGAGCGTGGATTACGTGTAACCGGTAGTGAACTGGTTGGTTTAATCCCATTAAAGTCAATAACAGATGCAGGAAAATACTTTCTCCTGAAACAAAACAAATCTACTGGTGTTTCAGAAAAAGAATTAATTGAAATTGCAATAAGGTCTATGGGTTTAAATGAACTTTCTCCTTTTAATCCTAATGAAAAAATAATTGAATATATGCTTGAAGATAACAACGCTAAAAAGCTTATAGATAATAATTTACGCGATTTTGCTAATATTACCGCAAGTGAATCTCCAGCCCCTGGCGGGGGGTCTGTTGCGGCTTATTTAGGGGTCTTGGGAGTTTCGCTAGCCACTATGGTTGCTAATCTTTCCTCCCACAAAAAAGGTTGGGATCAGCGATGGAAGGAGTTTGGCGATCAAGCTGAAAAAGGACAACAGCTAAAAGACAAACTTTTGAAATTGGTAGACGCGGATACAGCATCCTTCAATGCCATTATGAATGCATACTCACTTCCTAAGTCAACTTCAGAAGAAAAAGCAATTCGAGACAAAGCTATTCAAGACGCTACAAAAAAAGCTATTGAGGTGCCTATGGAGGTTATGTTGACCAGTTTAGAGAGTATGTCTTTAATCAGATCTATGGCGGAAACCGGAAATCCTAATTCAGTTTCTGATGCTGGTGTGGGAGCGCTCTGCGCACGAAGTGCCATCATGGGAGCTTATTTAAATGTTAAGATAAATTGTGCAGGGTGCCAGGATGCTGACTATGTGAGAACGGTGTTAGAGAAAGGATTAGGAATGGAGCAAACGGCTATGGAAACAGAACGGGAAATTTTGGCTATCGTAAATAGTAAAATAAAGTAATTGCGCTATTCCTCCAGTTGCATCATTGCTTCAAATAATCGTTCGTAATTTTCCGTGTGCGCTTTAACGGTCTGCTGACTATCCTTATAAGAAGCTTCTAGTTTTAAAAAATCCATTTTATTGGAATATAGTTGAGGATCTGCCAACTTTTTTTCTAATTCTTTTTGAAGTAAAAGAGCTGCGGCCAAGTCTTTTTCAGCCTGTTGAAATTGTTTTTGAACTCTCTGGTATTCTTTCTTTTTTTCTTTAGAAAACGGCTGCGCTGCAGTGGCTTGCTCAGGAGTATTTCCTGTGGTTTTAGCAACAGGAATCGGTTTTACAGCAGCAACGTTTCGCTGCTTTTCCATTCTTTCTTTCCAACTAACCCATTCTTCATATCCTCCTTTAAACTCCTTGAGTACACCATCTTCAATTTCCCAAATTTTATTGGCGGTTTTAGCAATAAAATATCGATCATGACTAACCAAAATAAGCGTACCCTCATATTTTTGAAGCGCTTCAATCAACAGTTCACAACTATGCAGATCAAGGTGATTGGTTGGCTCATCCAGTAACAAGAAATTAGCACGACTGGTAATAACCTTTGCGAGAGCTACTCTAGCTTTTTCGCCACCACTTAATACTTTGATCTTTTTCTCAACGTCATCTCCGCTAAATAGGAAACACCCTAACAAGGATCGTATTTCAAGATCCGTAAGCTGGGCGCCACTTCCTGACATTTCCTCTAGTAAAGTATGGGTAAGTGTTAGTGACTCCAATTGATGCTGTGCATAAAAGCTCTGCATTACATTGTGTCCATCCGTTTTTTCTCCATCTTCATAGGGCTCCGTACCAGCTAAGATGCGCAACAGGGTAGACTTGCCCTTTCCATTGGCTCCAATCAGCGCAATTTTATCACCGCGATTTATTTCAGCAGTGGCTTCTCGTATAACTTCTAATTGGCCAAAAGATTTTTTGATATTTTTTAACGTGGCAATGATCTTTCCAGGTGTTTTATCAACATTAAAATTGATCTTAAGATTAGGTCGGATTAATTGAGCAGGATCTACGCGCTCCAACTTGTCTAATTTTTTCATCAAGCTCTGCGCCATAGCAGCTTTACTGGCTTTAGCACGAAAGCGTTCCACTAATCTTTCTTGTTGACGAATGTAATCTTGTTGGTTTTCATAGGCCTTTTGCTGCAATTCCATGCGAACTGATTTTTCTTTTTGGTAAAAATCATAATTGCCGGTATAAAAATGCAACTCCTCTTGGTAGAGTTCTACTATCTTGGTGACCATTCTATTAAGGAAGTACTTATCGTGGCTGACTATCACAACAGCTCCGGGATAATGTAATAAATACTTTTCAAGCCATTCAATAGAAGGCAGGTCAAGATGGTTAGTAGGTTCGTCCAATAATAGTAAGTCTGGCTTTGCCAAAATCATCTTTGCTAGTAAAACTCGCATTCTCCAACCACCACTGAATTCTTGATAAGGTCTATCCAGATCAGCGGGCGAAAATCCTAAACCTTGCAAAACTTCAGCGGTACGATGATGAATCGTATACCCATCTGCTGTTTCCAGTTCATGTAATTTATCCGTATAGGCTTCCAATAATTTCTCATCACCAGTAAGCTCCAGTTGTTTGCCTATCTCCTCTATTTCTTGCTCTAGTTTTAGGATATTGTCAAATGCTTGAAGGGCTACTTTTAGTATACTGTCCTGCGAGTTAAAGCTCAGGAGATCCTGATGTAAGTATCCAATGCTGGTAGCTCTACTTCGCTCTACACTCCCCGCAGAGGGCTGATAATCTCCAACTAAAAGCTTAAGCAGGGTAGACTTCCCGGTCCCGTTGTAGCCAATCAAACCAATTCTTTCGCCAGGTTGAATGTGCCAGGTGGCATCGGCAATAATTAAACGAGCACCAAACTCAAAAGCAACTTGTTGTAATCCAGCTAACATAAATCGGCGCAAATGTATCAATTCTTTCAATCATCTCAACTGCTACTTGGAAGGATAAGTAACAGTTAGTGTGTTGGCTCGTAGATAAATCTCACTAAAGCGTTACGTTTTTCATCAGCGGCGAGATATAACTGATACCGCTGTTCTCCGGCTTTTATGATCATGAGTGCCGTATTGGGAGGAATAGTTCCTAAGTTTTCACCTACCATCACCACTTCCTGTATATTTTTTTTTGCATGAATAGACAATCGAATAGGAATAGGCTGGGCTTTTAACATTTGGTGATATACAACCGGACGATTGTTGACATAAACAGACACCGTGTCTTTATCAATTTGCCCGTTATCAAATAGTTCTATCTCAATGGTACAGCTATCTAATTTGATTTCACGCACCAGAACATTGGTTTTAGTTTGAGTTAAAGCTGGTGACACATTTTTTCTCTCAAGCTTTGTAACCCTGTTTAACACGATTGTGCCTGGATCGCAATTTGTCTTACCATCCGTGGCTTTATCTGCTGGAGAAATCCAGGTGCCTCGAATCTGTTCGTCAGCTATGGCAATTCCCCCTCTATGATAGGTTAGTGTGTATTTTTTTAAACAGGGAACACAATCCTGTTTAAGATTTACAGCTAATAGGGAATTCTCTTCAAGCAACAATCGATTGCTGTCTTTTGAAAAACTGCCAACAATATTTTTTTTTATATAATTAAATGAATCCGAATAATGTAAGGCTGTTCCTGTGATAATTCCAGCAGAGTCGGTTAGTTCAAATTGTATAGTATAAACCGGGAAGCAACCAGTTGGTGCCATCACAAGACGTCCTGCCCATTTACCACTAAGGTCTTGACTCAAAGCAATCGTTGGCAACAATAAGGCTATGAATACCCGAATTAGCATAGGTAGTCGAAGGTAAGGTTAATAAATATGGGGAATCATTTTTCGTATCGAAATCGAACTACAGCATTTTTTTGTTCTGAGGAGGCAAGCATAATTCGAAACTGCTCACCTCCTGCTTCTACAATCATTAATGCCGTATTGGGTGGGATCACTCCCAGATTTTCTGCCACAATAGTCAATTCCTGAATTTTATTATCCTGTTCCAAAACCAAGTTGACCGTAAGTGGAATGGTGGATAATCTTTTTTTATTCAAGACAAGTTTATTATTCAGATAAACCGTAACAGTATCTCCATCAATTTCTCCGTTATCAAACAAGGAAATCTGAACATGTGGGTTTTTTACAGTAACAACCTGAACCAGATCATTGAAACGATTGTTGATTACAGCAGGAATAACAAGTGGCTCCTGCTGCGCATTTTTTATTTTATTTTCAGCAACTATTCTATCTTGTGTAGGTGCAGAAGATAGGGCTGATTCATTATTGGTTTTGTCTTTATCTGATGCAGAAACCTGGCTTGAAACTTTACGAGAAAGAGGAGCCTGGTTTACGATTACTTTTTTCGAGGCTGTATTTTGTAAAAATGGCTCTGTATAAAAATCTGAAGAACTAACACGTCTGAGGTAAACCCGCCCTCCTCCACAATCAGCACCCTTTTTAATATCCCCAGCACTATATTCATGCTTGCTGGTAAAATTTCCCTCCAAATACTCTTCTCTGCCCGACTTTGAATAGCTTAAATAATAGTTCATTAGACAACTCACTGATCCTTCATTAGCTTTTACTTCAATTGTTTTGAGCTCTTGAATTTTTAAGGATTTACTTTCTTTTTCCCAGCCACCATTCATAGTGGCTTTTCCATAATAAATTGTAGTCAAATAGGAGTAAGAAACCCCGGTAATGGATGATTTCGTTTGTTTGATTTGAAATTCAACCTTATACTGGTTAAGGTCTTCAGTAATAAAATATCCTTTCCAAATTCCTGTCAGATCCTGTCCGGCAACAGCAAAGGGTAGTAAAAATGTAAATAATACTAAAGAGTATTTGTTTTTAAACAACATAGCTGGATGCAAATATAAAATTTGGGGGCATCCAACGCGAATTATAGCCATTTAAGGAGTAATTTTAACATCACATTTTGTCTGGAGATTTGCCCGTAAAATGTGTTACTTTTGAACTCTTTTTTTTCTGTATAAACAATGATAAACATAACTTTTCCAGACGGCGCTGTTCGTTCCTACGAAAATGGGATTACTCCTTTTGAAATTGCCCGAGGCATAGCAGAAGGGCTTTCCAAAAAAGTATTGGCAGCCCAAGTCAATGGTTTGGTCACTGACGCTACGCAACCTATTGAAACAGATGCCACGCTACAATTATTAACCTGGAGTGACAATGCCGGAAAATCTACATTCTGGCATTCTTCTGCTCACTTAATGGCGGAGGCCGTTGAATCCGTTTTCCCAAATGTTAAGTTCTGGGTTGGGCCTGCTGTAGAGAACGGGTTTTATTACGATATGGATTTAGGAGATCGTAAGATGGCTGAGGACGATCTGCTGTTGCTTGAAAAAAAGATGAATGAATTGGCTAAGAAAAATAGCTCGTTCGTTCGTAAGAAAATATCAAAAGCCGAGGCTATACAATATTTCGCCGAAAAAGGAGATGAGTACAAATTAGATTTACTAGAAGGTCTTCAAGATGGAGAAATAACTTTTTATACGCAGGGAGGGTTTACTGACTTATGTAGGGGGCCTCATATACCTAACACCTCCTTGATCAAGGCTATTAAACTTACCAGCATAGCCGGCGCTTATTGGAAAGGGAGCGAGAAAAATAAAATGCTCACTCGGGTTTACGGGGTTACTTTCCCTTCACAGAAAGAATTAGATGAATACCTGAACATGCTTGAGGAGGCGAAGAAAAGAGATCATCGTAAACTTGGAAAAGAATTAGGCATCTATACCATGGATGATGATGTAGGACCTGGTTTACCGCTATGGCTTCCAAATGGTACCATCATCATTGAGGAACTGGAAAAATTAGCAAAGGAAACCGAACAAGCAGCAGGTTATAAAAGGGTAGTAACACCCCATATTGCCAAGGAAAGCATGTACCTGACAAGTGGCCATCTTCCCTATTATGCAGATAGCATGTTCCCTCCTATGGAAATGGATGGGGAGAAGTATTACTTGAAGGCCATGAATTGTCCGCATCATCATAAAATATTTGATGCCGAACCAAAAAGCTACAAGGACCTTCCTTTCCGTATTGCGGAATATGGAACCTGTTACAGATATGAGCAAAGTGGCGAACTTTTTGGTTTGATGCGTGTTCGTTGCTTACATATGAACGACGCACATATTTATTGCAGCAAGGAACAGTTTTTTGAGGAATTCCGTGCAGTAAATGAAATGTATCTCAAGTATTTTCAAATTTTTGGCATCCAGAAATATGTGATGCGATTGAGTTTGCACGATCCTTCCAAACTAGGTCAGAAGTATGTGAATGAGCCAACACTTTGGCAAGAAACTGAAGCCATGGTTAGAAAAGTGCTGATTGATACAGGTACTCCATTTGTAGAGGTTCAGGATGAAGCTGCTTTTTATGGCCCAAAGATCGATGTGCAAATATGGAGCACTATTGGTCGGGAATTTACCTTAGCTACTAACCAGGTAGATTTCAATTCAGGCATTAAGTTCAAGTTATCCTACACAACCAGCGCTAACGAATCTGAGGTTCCCTTGATTATTCATAGAGCCCCCTTGGGAACGCATGAAAGATTTATTGGCTTTTTGTTGGAGCACTATGCCGGACGTTTTCCGCTTTGGTTATCTCCTTTACAGGTTAAAATACTTCCTATAAGCGACAAATTTCTACCCTATGCCAAACAGGTAGAACAGACCTTGCTGGATTGCGGAATTCGGGTAGGGGTTGACGATCGAAATGAAAAAATTGGCAAAAAAATAAGAGACACTGAACTTTCAAGAACTCCTTTTATGCTGGTTGTTGGTGAAAAAGAAATGGCAGAAAACAGCGTTTCTGTTAGAAGACAAGGCATGGGAGATCAAGGCCTACAAACTCTTGATCAATTCAAAAATCAAATAAGAGATGAAATTCAGTCTCGGAAAGGTTAAAAATTATAATTTAGTCACCTAAAACCCATCAATGACAGCACCACAGAAACCCGGAGGCGGATTTAACCGCCCACCCGGAAGCGGTCCAAGACCATTTCAAGGACCTGGAGGAAATCGTTTCAGAGGTAAAATGCCTCCTAGAAAAGAAGCAGAGCATCGAATCAATCATTTCATAAGAGCACAACAAGTTAGACTGGTAGGGGATAATGTTGAAGTGGGCATTTATTCACTTCAAGATGCCCTGCGCCAATCACAGGAACAGGGTTTTGATCTGGTAGAAATCTCTCCCAATGTAGATCCGCCAGTGTGCAAGATCATAGATTACAACAAATTCCTTTACGACAAAAAGAAGAAGGAAAAAGAAATGAAGGCCAAAAGCAAGGCCTCTGAAGTAAAAGAAATTCGCTTTACCCCTAACACAGACGAGCACGACTTTGATTTCAAAGCAAAGCATGCTATTGAATTTTTAAAAGAAGGCAATAAAGTAAAGGCGTATGTTCAATTTAAAGGTCGTTCCATTCAATTTCAAGACAGAGGACAATTGCTTTTATTGAAATTTGCTGAGCGGTTGGCGGAAATTGGAATACTTGAAAATATGCCAAAGATGGAGGGAAGAAGGATGTTGGCCATGTTTGCTCCTAAAGGAAAGAAAAAATAAATTAACTACTAAATGCAAAACCTTAGATCAAAGCTCTTGCTTTGTGCAAGTGCACTATTGTTTTCTATTACTCATGCACAACAGCCTGCGCCATCACCCGGCAATTCACAACGTCCAGACACAACAAAGCGAACGACCGGTGCACCTCCTGCAGTTTCCACCTCGCCCAAGCCCTATAAAGAAGTAATCACTTCAAAATCTGAGACCAGCAAAGGAATATTTTGGGTGCATAAAGTTGAGGATCGTTTTTACTTTGAAATTTCAGATTCTCTGTTACAGCGTGACATGCTTGTAGTAAACAGAATCTCTCAAGCGCCTGCCGGCCTGAGAAATGGAGGAAGCTTTTTTGGTTATGCGGGAGATCAGATTGGGCAAAATGTAGTAAGGTTTGAAAAAGGACCTCGAAACAAGATTTTTCTTCGCACCATTTCCTATGCGGAATATGCCAAGGATTCTACTTCACCCATGTTCACCACTGTTGCTAAATCAAATGTGCAGCCCATTGCACAGTCATTTGACATCAAAGCATTTGGTTTGGACTCCACTAGTGTGGTCATTGATATTACAGATTTTATCAGTGGCGATAATGATGTGTTGCATTTTAACTCGGCTTTAAAATCTTCCTTACGAATTGCTGCACTACAAGCTGATAAATCTTACGTAGTAGCCGTTAAAACTTTTCCTATTAATATAGAAATCAAAGCAATCAAAACATATGGAAGAGCACCTGCCTTACCTTCAGGTCCTGGAGAGGGTATGATGCAGGGTAGTAGTGGTGGAAATTTGACTATGGAGCTAAACAGTTCAATAGTCATTCTTCCTAAAGTTCCTATGCAAGCACGCTATTTTGATCCGCGTGTGGGATTCTTTGCTGTGGGATACACTGATTTTGATGCAAATCCACAAGGCGTTAAAAAAATCTCATTGGTTAAACGATGGAGGCTGGAGCCCAAGCCAGAGGATCTTGAAAAATACAATAAGGGTCAACTGGTCGAACCTGCTAAGCCCATCATTTTTTACATCGATCCGGCTACACCTGAAAAATGGGTCCCTTATTTAATTCAAGGTGTAAATGATTGGCAGGTAGCTTTTGAAAAAGCAGGTTTCAAGAATGCGATAATTGGAAAAAGAGCTCCAACAAAGTCAGAAGACAGTACCTGGAGTTTGGATGATGCCAGAAATTCTGCGGTAGTTTACAAATCATCTGATATTCCTAATGCAAGCGGGCCAAGTATTGCCGATCCTCGCAGCGGTGAGATTATGGAAAGTCATATCAACTGGTATCATAACGTAATGCAATTGCTGCGCAATTGGTATATGATCCAATGCGCCCCCAATGACCCCAGAGCCCGTCAATTGCAATTTCCTGATTCATTGATGGGTCAGTTAATAAGATTTGTTTCCTCTCATGAAGTAGGACACACATTAGGTTTGCGTCATAACTACGGCTCCAGTTCAACCGTTCCAGTTGAAAACTTGCGAAATAAAGCTTGGGTAGAGGCTAATGGACACACACCTTCCATAATGGATTATGCTCGATTTAATTATGTAGCACAGCCTGAGGATAATATCAACACTAATGGACTGTTTCCCCGAATTGGAGATTATGACAATTGGGCCATTGAATGGGGATATCGACGATTCGCAACCTATCAAAGCCCTGATGAGGAGCAATCAAAACTAAATAGTTGGACAATTGAAAAATTAAAAGACAAGAGACTTTGGTTTGGTACAGAAACAAATCCCGATGACCCTCGCTCCCAAAGTGAACAGGTGGGTGATGATGCCATGAAAGGAAGTTCCTATGGGATTAAAAATCTGCAAAGAATTGTACCAAATCTACAGAGCTGGACACGGGAGGCTAATGAGGATTTCGAAGGAATGAAAATGATCTACCAGGAAGTGATTTCTCAGTTTTCGCGTTATAATGGACATGTAGCCAAATACATTGGCGGAATCATGGAAACTCCCAAGACTCAAGAACAAGCAGGGCCTGTATATGAAATAGTGAGTAAAGCCAAACAAAAAGAAGCCTTGAGTTTCTTACAAAAACAATTATTCAACACACCTACCTGGTTATTAGATCAACAAATTTTTGACAAAACAGGCCAAAGCGGTCTTACAATGATAGGCTCGGTTCAGGATAATATATTAAATCGAATTATGAGTAGCCGCACACTTACTAAGCTGGTAGAAGCTGAGTCGGCTAACGGAAAAAATGCCTATAGTATATTGGAGTATATGGGAGATCTAAAAGCAGGTATTTGGTCGGAGCTTTTAGCCAAAAAACCAATTGATGTTTATCGTAGAAATCTGCAAAAATCCTATGTTAACACCCTAATCAATGTTTTAAACCCACCTGCCACTTCAACAATGTCTTTTGGGGGCGGTTTTGGGTCTCCTTCGCCTAGTCTAATCAGCGCCGAGAAATCAGACGTGAGAACCGTGGTAAGATCACACCTGCAACAGTTAAAAGCCGATGCAAACAATGCAGCAGCTACTTATGCGGATACCATGAGTAAAATCCATTTAAGGGATATTAGCGATAGAATCACTAAAGCTTTGGATCCTAAATAATTATACTCAAAGTTTGAGTAATAGAACCAGGCTTGAATTAAAAGAGCCTGGTTTTTTATTGCCAATAAGTTTGTTTGGCTTACCTTTGCAACCCATTACCGAAGAGGTTCGATAAAGGTCCTCCTGTGGGGAATGCCTCAAGGGTTAAACATTAATACTATTACCTATGCCAAAGGTAAAAACTAATTCTAGTGCCAAAAAACGCTTTAAAGTGACTGGTACTGGAAAGATCATGCACCAAAAGAGTTTTAAACGACACATTCTTACTAAAAAGTCTAAAAAAAGAAAACGCAACATGCGTTTAGATGGAACTGTTGCCAAATCACATGTTGATTTTGTAAAAAGACTTCTAAGACTTAAGTAACCACACTCTTTTTTTCAACCTTAATTTCTGAATTATGCCACGTTCAAAAAATGCCGTCGCTTCAAAAGCAAGACGTAAAAAAATATTAAAACAAGCCAAAGGCTTTTATGGTAAGCGCAAGAATGTTTTAACAGTTGCCAAAAATGTTGTCGAAAAAGGTATGACCTATATGTTTGTAGGTCGTAAGTTAAAAAAACGCGAATACCGTTCCTTGTGGATAGCTCGTATTAACGCTGCTGTTCGTGAAGAAGGGCTTACTTATTCTGTATTCATAAAAAAACTACAGGAAAAAGGAATTGACCTGGATCGCAAAGTACTTGCTGATCTTGCTATGAACAACCCTGAAACATTTAAGGGGTTAGTGAACTCTGTGAAATAAATTCACTTACTCATCGGTTAACTTACTAAGGGCCTCAGGGCCCTTTTTTTATTGCAAATTAGGAGACAAAATAACCAGTATCGAATAAATTACACCTGGAACCCAGAGCAACAACGATAGCAAAAGACTGATCCAAAATCTGGAATTTATTTCCCCTTCTTTTAGATAAACGGCCAGTGGAGGTAGAAGGACGGCCAGAATTAGTAAAAGAGCTAGCTCAGTTTTATCAAACTCGGCTAGCTTTTGAATGTTTTTCTTAAGTTTTTTTAAACTGTATTTTGATGCACTTATAGTTGCATTACTGTGTTTTTCCTTTACCGCAGGATGTATTAAAGGAACGGGATAGGAGGCAGTGGCTCCATTGATAAGTGATAAAAAGAGGAAACCTAGAAACAAATAACGCATGGGCCTACTAGATAATGTCCATTGCCTTGACAAAGGCAGTAGTTTGGAAGGGGAGAATTAGGGTTAGCCACTCCCAATGTGAGGTAATGGCCAAGATTAGGGCCGCTGTAGAAGCAAAGAAAACCAACCACCAAAGACCTTTATTCTTTTTAATCTGTTCCATTTTTTCTAGTTTTTTGCAAAAATATAGCCTATCCTTGAATTACTAAAATCAAAACTTAAAAACACTACTTGAATTATTGATTTTCATTATTTTCGTAATGTGTTTCGTACACACATTAGTTTGATTGCCAATTAGACCGTGCCCCGACTGCAATTCAATATACGATTTCGCACCCAATATGGGCAGCAGCTCCTCATTATGGGGAATAGCCCGGCATTAGGCCAATTACAACAAGAGAAAGCCATTCCCTTGTGTTTTCTTGATCAGGACACCTGGCAGCTTGAAATAAATGTCCCTTTTCGTGGAAAAAACACTCAGCTGCACTATAAATATCTTTTGAAAAATCAAGATGGCTCGATTTGTGCAGAGTGGGGGAATGACCGAGTAATTGGACTAACCTCATCCTTTCAGTCCTATGTGCTGTGGGACACTTGGAACCATGCAGGAGATTTCGAGAACGCATTTTTTACAACTCCTTTTCAAGAGGTTCTATTAGCCAAGCCTAAAAAAAACTTCAAAAAAGCAGGAACAGGTCCTTATATCTTTCGAGTAAAAGCTCCCTTGTTGCAGCCTGATCAACAAGTTTGTTTGTTGGGAAATACCCAACAACTTCACCAGTGGTCAACTGAAAAGCCTCTTTTGCTGCAAAAAAGAAAAAACTGGTGGGAAATTTCAGTGGAATTAGGCAAGGAACCATTTCCTATTTCTTATAAGTATGGTATTTGGAATGTTGAGCAGAAACAGTTTGTACAATACGAAGATGGGGATAATAGAGTGCTGCCTGCTTCGTTAAGGCAATCCAATAGTTGCATTTGCATACATGATGGGTTTATTAAGCTGCCCAACAATTCCTGGCGAGGAGCTGGGGTTTCTATCCCAGTCTTTAGCTTAAGAACCAAGGAAAGTTTTGGGATAGGGGAGTTTACAGATATAAAAAAGCTGGCTGATTGGTCTCAAGCTGCAGGTTTACGTTTGATTCAGCTGCTGCCTATTAATGATACAATTGCTACACAGACCTGGCAGGATTCTTACCCCTATGCTGCCATCTCTGCTTTTGCCTTACACCCCATTTACATCAACCTTGCCATGGTTGCCGGAACTAAACAGGCAATTCTCTTAAGACCCCTTCGCAAAGTACAGGAGCAACTAAATAATAAAAAAGCAATTGATTACGAAACTGTAATTAGAGTAAAGTTAGAAACACTACGAAAGCTTTATGAAGTGCAGGGGTCAGTTGTTTTAGAGGATCCGGATTTTCTTACTTTTTTTCAGCAAAACAAACATTGGCTAAAACCGTATGCAGCTTTTTGTTATTACCGAGATCAATTTGGAACAACGCAATTTGTAAACTGGCCTAATGCTTCAACGTATGATGCAGATGAAATAGAACAACTATTTAAAAGCAATGCCACCCGAAAAAAGGTTAACTTTTATACCTATGTCCAATTCCACTTGGACTTGCAACTTAAAGAAGCCGTTGCTTACACGCATAAAAAAGGCTTAGTGCTAAAAGGAGACATTCCTATTGGTATTTATAGGTCTGGTGTTGATGCGTGGGTAGATCCCAGTTTATACAATATGGACTGGCAAGCAGGCGCTCCTCCAGACGATTTCACCGCCATTGGTCAAAACTGGGGATTTCCAACATACAACTGGAAAAAAATGCAGCAAGATGGCTTTGCTTGGTGGAAGCAGCGCTTTGAACAAATGAGCCATTACTTTGACACCTTTCGTATTGATCATATTTTAGGGTTCTTTAGGATTTGGAGTATTCCAACTAGTGCTGTTCAAGGAGTATTAGGCAGATTTGTCCCTTGCCTTCCTATTACGCGTGAAGAATTCCAACAACAAGGAATAGTTATTGATCTGACGCGCTTTTGTAAACCATATATCAATGAAACGGTGTTGTCAGAGCTGTTTAGTCAACAGCAAGCACTAATAAAAGAACAGTTTTTAGAAAATGATCACCAGGGGAATTGGCGTTTTTCTCCCCGTTTTGATTCGCAAGTAAAAGTTGAGCAGTACTTTGATGCGATTCAGAAAAATCCTGCAACAGAGCAATTGAAATCAGGATTGTTAGCCCTCCATGCCAATGTTTTACTTTTTGAAGAACCGCATGCTGATGGAAATCGATTTCACTTCCGAATTGGAATTGATCAAACTTGGTCATATCGACAATTGACAACTGAAGTAAAGGTCAAACTACTTTCATTGTATCATGATTATTTTTACCGAAGGCAAGATCATTTTTGGTATCAGGAAGCGATGCAAAAACTTCCCTTTTTAAAAGAAGCGACCAACATGCTGATCTGTGGTGAAGATTTAGGGATGGTTCCACATTGCGTTCCCGATGTTATGAGTCAGACGGGAATATTAAGTTTGGAAATTCAACGAATGCCTAAAGATCCATCGCAATCCTATTTCAATCTATCTCAAGCTCCATATTTATCTGTAGTAACTCCATCTACTCATGATATGAGCACCATTAGAGGTTGGTGGGAAGAAGATCGGGAACGTACTCAGCAGTTTTACAATCAAATAATGGAACAATGGGGGGAAGCTCCGCAATTTTGTGAGGCCTGGATCAATAGGGCAATTGTGGTGCAACACCTAAGATCTCCCGCCATGTGGAGTATTTTTCAGTTACAGGATTTGCTTGGTATGAGCGAAGCGGTCAGAAGCAAAGATCCTCGAGGAGAGCGAATTAATAATCCTGCTAACCCAAAGCATTACTGGCAGTATAGACTTCATATAAATCTGGAAGATTTAATCAAAGATGAAGTATTCACAGCAATGGTGCGGCAGACTATTGCCAATGCAGATAGGATCAGATAATAGCCTTAGTGCTATCTTCGCACAAAGCAATGTATGCAGGTTCGCTATTGGGCACATGAATTACGCTTTCGACATCCATTCACTATTTCTAAGGGAACAAAAACGCATCAACCTACCTTGGTGGTTGAGTTGCAAATAGGAAACAGGCGTGGATATGGAGAAGCTCCGGCAATCTCTTATTACCAAGTGAGCTTAGAAAGTTTGATTGATACCTTAGAAAAAAATAGGGCCTCCATTGAGCGATTTGTTTTTACAGACCCAGAACGTTTTTGGCATTTCCTTCACCATTTAATTCCTGACCATCCTTTTTTAATTTGTGCTTTAGACATGGCTGGTTGGGATCTCTTTGCACAAGGGAAAGGCGTGCCGCTTTATAAGTTATGGGGAGGCACAGGATTGTCGGGCCCGCTTACTGATTTTACCATTGGGATGGATACTCCTGACCACATGCTTCAAAAAATGAAAGAAAGACCTTGGCCAATTTATAAAATTAAAGTGGGTTCAGCTGAAGATATACCTGTTCTAGAACTACTCCGCGCTAACACAATGGCTCCTTTTCGAGTGGATGCCAATGCCGGCTGGGATATTGATACTGCTTTGGAAATTATCCCAAAGTTAAAAGCATTAGGTGTAGAATTGATAGAACAACCATTGCCAAAAGGAAGTGTGGATGAAATGAAGTTATTAAAGGCGGCTTCTTCCTTACCGCTGATTGCTGATGAATCTTGTGTTTCAGAAAAAGATGTTTCTATATGCGCCAATAATTTTGACGGGATCAATATCAAGCTAACCAAATGTGGTGGTATTACTCCGGCAAGACGAATGATAGACCAGGCTCGTTCACTTGGATTAAAAATTATGTTGGGTAGTATGAACGAGTCTACCATTGGTTCGGCTGCTATTGGACATTTAAGTGAATGGGTAGATTATTTGGATATGGATGGACCGTTGTTGCTCGCCGAAGATCTTTCCTGTGGTCTCACTTATCATGATGGAGTTATTGGTATTCCTAATCAAGCTGGATTGGGCGTTACTTATAAGGGAATTCAAAAAATTGAAGGATAGCGATAAACAATATGTTACAACAGCACTAATAAAACTTTGAAATGGCCTGGAGAGATCAACAAGCATTTATTGAAGCATTGGAAAAAAACGGTGAGCTTATTAGAATTAAATCATATGTAGACCCGTGTCTTGAAATTGCTGAGATAACCGATCGGGTTAGTAAATCAGGTGGTGGTGGAAAAGCACTTTTATTTGAGAATACCGGCACAGATTTTCCTATTTTAATGAACGGGTATGGGAGTGAGAAAAGAATGTGTATGGCATTGGGCGTAGATTCCCTGGATTCCATTACTCGTGAAATAGAAGACTTATTTAAACTACTATCTTCCCCTAAAGAGAATATACTCGACAAACTTCGACTGCTTCCTATGCTGAGTCAATTTGCCAGTTGGATGCCGAAAGTTATCAATGGGAAAGGGGCCTGCCAGGAGTTAATAATGTTGAACCCAGATCTCAGTAAGATACCTGTTTTAACTTGTTGGCCTAAAGATGGAGGACCATTTATCACCTTGCCTGTTATACATACTAAAGACCCTGAAACTAAAAGCAGGAATGTAGGAATGTATCGTATGCAAATCTTTGGCCCTGCTTTAACGGGCATGCACTGGCATAAACATAAGGTCAGTGCTAAACATTTTAATGCCTATAAAAAAATCGGGATTAAAATGCCGGTTGCTGTTTCACTAGGTGGTGACCCAGTCTATGCCTATAGTGCCACAGCTCCTTTGCCAGAAAACGTAGACGAATACATGTTGGCCGGGTTTCTTCGCAAGAAAAAAGTGGAATTGGTTCGATGTATCACTCAACCCGAAATAGAAGTTCCGGCTGATGCGGATATTATCATTGAGGGATACGTTGACCCTACAGAAGAATTGATATGGGAAGGCCCTTTTGGCGATCACACAGGCTATTATTCATTACCAGATTGGTATCCTCGTTTTCATGTAACGGCCATTACTTATAAAAAAAATGCAATCTACCCCGCCACAATCGTTGGTATCCCACCACAGGAGGATGCTTGGTTAGGGAAAGCTACGGAGCGTATTTTTCTGGCTCCCATTAAAATGACAATGATTCCTGAGATCATAGACATGGAAATGCCCGTAGAGGGAGTTTTTCATAACCTGGTAATTGCGCAGATCAATAAGGAATATGCAGGGCAGGGACAAAAAGTAATGAATGCAATGTGGGGGGCCGGACAAATGATGTTCAATAAAATCTTAGTGCTCGCAGATCAAGGAATTACCATTAAAACCTATCCAGCATTAGCAAAATATATTTTTGCAAACTTAAATCCAGCAACAGACATATCATTTTCCACGGGTCCCATGGATGTATTAGATCATAGCTGTAGCAAAATGGGATACGGGGGCAAGATGTGTATAGACGGAACAAAAAAGCTAATTGAAGAGCAAGAGGAGGAGTACAATTGCCCAGTATTAAGCTTGTCTTCTTCTGCACTAAAAGACATTTTATTACAGCAAACGCCTGCAATACGAGGCGTTAATACAAGCCTCACTGATCTTGGCATTCCTTGTGTTTTGGTAGCCATCGAAAAAAATAAACCAGGGCAGGTAAGAGAGTTGCATCAGCACATTGCCTCTTTACCATCCATGGTCAGTATCAAAATGATACTTTATATAGAGCACGCGGTAAACCCCAACGATTTGGCAACCAGCTTATGGCGCTTTTGCAATAACCTAGATCCAAAACGAGATGCTTTCCTCTATAGATCTACGGGTTCTCCTTATACTGCGTGTATGGGTCTAGATGGAACAAGAAAAACCAAAGAATTTGACAATTTTCAACGGGATTGGCCAAACATCATTGTAGCTGATCAGACTACAATAGAAAAAGTTGACAAAAAATGGAACCAACTTGGTTTAGGTGATTTTATTCCATCCCCTTCACTTAAATACAAAGATCAGCTGTATGGCGAAGAGGCTGTGGTACACTAATTCTTTGTAATAAAAAAACCGCCAAATGGCGGTTTTTCAAAGTGAAATCAAGTTTATATAATTAACATTGCTCTAATCCTGAAAAGAAGAAGGCAGATTCAATTGCTGCATTCGCATCACTATCACTACCATGAATAGCGTTTTCTCCAACAGAACTAGCAAATAGTTTCCTGATTGTCCCATCCTCCGCAGCAGCAGGATTGGTTGCCCCGATTAATTTTCTGAAGTTTTCTACTGCATTTTCTTTTTCCAAAATAGCCGCAATAATTGGGCCACTGCTCATAAACGAAACCAGTTCGCCATAGAATGGGCGTTCACGGTGAATGGCATAGAATTCTCCAGCCTTCTCCTTAGAGAGGTGTAGCATTTTTAATGCTTTGATGGCAAATCCTTCTTTTATAATCCGATCTAAAATTGCGCCACTATGTCCTTTTTTAAAAGCATCTGGCTTAATCATGGTGAAAGTCCTATTACTCATTTGTTTAGTGTTTAGCGCCGCAAAGTTACAACTATCTTTCCATATCTTTGAATGCTCATGAAGCCAATTTCTGCCCTTTTCCCATCTTTGCTTACACCACAAAAAGTAGCAATTACTACTCACCAGAAGCCTGACGCCGACGCAATGGGTTCTTCGCTTTCGTTAGCCCAATATCTCTCCAAAAAGGGCCATGAGGTTACTGTGATTTCTCCAACCAATTGGGCCGGATGGGTAAACTGGATGCCCGGAGCTGCAGCAGTAATCAACTACGAACAACAGAAGGAAAAGGCTGACGTTATCTTAGAAAATGCAACCGTACTTTTTTGCCTGGATTATAATGATTTTTACCGTACTATGACCATGGCAACAAAGCTGGCTCAACTAACTTGCACAAAAGTGCTCATTGACCATCATCAAGAACCTGCAGTAGATTCATTTCACTTTGGAGTAAGTGATACGTCAAAAAGTTCTACTTGCGAAATGATTTACGACTTTATTAAAGAAGCTGGAGACCTTTCGCTTATTGATTTGCCAATTGCAGAATGCCTATACGCCGGATTAGTGGCAGATACAGGTTCCTTTAGATTTGCTTCCGCACATGCTGGCGTGCACATCATTGTTGCAGATCTTAAATCACGAGGGTTAGATCACGGAAAAATTCATGAAGGACTTTATGATAACTTTCTAGAAAATCGTTTGCGATTTATTGGACATGTACTGCTTCATCGAATGGAAATCTTTTATGAGTATAACACTGCATTGATCACGCTTTCAAAGTCTGACTTACTGAAATTCCAAATAAAAACAGGCGACACTGATGGACTTGTAAACTATCCACACGCTATTCAAGGAATAAAAATGGTAGCCTTGGTTATTGATAGGGATGAAGAAAGAAAATGGAGTTTTAGGAGCAAAGGTTCATTTGATTGCAATACATTTGCCCGAACCTTTTTTGAAGGGGGAGGCCATTTCAACGCAGCGGGCGGAAAAAGTAGCGACTCGCTCGATAAGACGGTTGCCCGATTTAAAGAGATTATTAAAACACAATCATCACTTATTTAATTTGAATTTATGCAAGCATCATTTAAATTTCTTGCGCTTAGCTTCTTAACGTCGCTGATGGTAAGCTGTTCCGGACCTGCCTACCAAAAAACGCCTGGTGGAATGCCTTACCAATTGATCAGAAGCAAGGACACGCAACAAGCCCGTATTGGTAGTTACATCAAATTGACATTGACTCAAAAAATCAACGACAGCGTTTATTTTACAACGGGCAATAGGCTACCTATTTACATCCCTGTTCCGCCACAGACCCAGCCTTATGACATTTCAGAGTTATGGACTTCGCTTCATCGTGGCGATTCTGTTATTGCCACACAAATGATGGATACATTTTTAAAAAGACTACCAGCAGGAAATCTTCCTCCAGAATTTAAAAAAGGCGATCGTATTATTACGTATATCAAGGTATTGGGAATATTCAGTACCGATAGCTTAAAGATGCTTGATGAACAAAATGAAAGTAAAGCGTACAGTATTCGAGAAAATTCCGAAGTTGAAAGTTTCCTTGGTGAAAAACTAAGCTCGGTTCAACGTACTCCTGCCGGAGCCTATGTTGAAGTGCTTTCAGCAGGTAGTGGGGAGTTGATTAAAAAAGGAGATTATGTTGCTGTAAACTACACAGGAAAAACATTTGAGGGTAAGGTTTTTGACAGCAATACGGATACCACATTCAAGCATGTAGATCCCCTTAAGTTTTCTGTAGGAGTAGGTCAGATGATCAAGGGATTTGATGAGGCTATGCCTTATTTAAGAAAAGGGGCTAAAGGAAAAATATATATACCCTCACTTTTAGGATATGGAGCAGCACCTCCTCCTGGCGGACCAATCAAACCATACGAACATTTAGTTTTTGATGTGGAGGTTATAGATGTTCAAGCTAAGGCTCCTACAACAAATTAGGATATAGGCCGTTGAACAATTTTATTCCATCAACGGCTTCCTGAACATCGTGAACGCGTAAAATAGTGGCACCTTTTTGTAGGCCAATGGCATGCAAAAAGGTGCTGCCATTTAAAGCCCCTGCGGGGTCGGTCTGGAGTGTTTTGCAGATGAAAGACTTTCTGGATAAACCTAGCAATACTGGCGATTCTAAAACCTGAAAAGCCTCCAGATTAGCTATTAATTCAAAATTTTGTTCAATTGTTTTAGAAAACCCGATTCCTGGATCTACTATTAATTGCTTTATACCTTGAGCCTGACAAGCCTTTTTTCTTTCGTTCAAAAAAGACAATACTTCATTCACTACATTTTTATACTCAGTGTTTAGTTGCATTGTCTGTGGATCGCCACGCATATGCATTATCACATAAGGCACTTGTAAGCGAGACACTGTCGATAACATTTCTGCGTCAAGCAACCCTGCACTAATATCATTAACCATATGTGCTCCAGCTTGTATAGCTTCTTCTGCCACTTTTGCATGAAAAGTATCAATAGAAATGAAAGCCGTGGGGAACTCTTTGGCAAGTTGTTCAATAGGGGGTATCACACGAGCTAGCTCTTCCTCAGCAGTAAGCCAATTGCTTCCAGGTCTGGTGCTTTGTCCTCCAATATCTAATATGGAAGCACCTGCCATTAGCATTTGTTCAGCTTTACAAAGTGTTTCTTTAAGCAGGGTTACACAACTGGGTGAATAAAAAGAGTCAGGAGTAGCATTAAGTATCCCCATAACAATGGGTTTATCCACAACTATTGTTCTATTCTTGCTCTCAAGTGAATACATTACGGCTTCTTGTTTATTTTTGATAAAGGTACGAAAGTCAATAAGCTATGCAGGATACATCAAAACAATATGACAAAGTAGTCGAATCATGCAAGAATATTTTCCTGAAAAAATCGACCGATTATGGAACTTCCTGGAGGGTACTCCGTACCATATCAGTTGTAGATCAACTTTTCATAAAAGCACAACGCATTAGAACCATTCAACAAAAAGGAACACAGCGTGTAGAGGATAATATTGAAGCAGAATTTCAAGGTATCATTAATTATGGTGTAATCGGATTGATTCAACTCCAACTTAACACTGCTGAAATTGAGGACATCCCATTTGAGAAATTATCCCTACTCTATAATCAACAAGTAAATACAGCAAAGCAATTAATGTTAGATAAAAATCATGATTATGGTGAGGCGTGGCGCGAAATGAGTCAGGAAAGCTTTGTGGATTTAATTCTCGTGAAATTGCAGCGAATCAAACAAATACTTGCCAATGATGGTAAAACATTAATCAGCGAGGGTATTGATGCAAACTATCTCGATATTATTAATTATGCGGTATTTGCCTTGATTTTACTATGAAATGGATGCTCTTTATTGTCCGCTTATTGGTAGGCCTTTTGTTTATTTTCTCAGGCCTAATAAAAGCTAATGATCCACAAGGGCTAAGCTATAAGATTCAAGAATTTCTTGAAATATGGCACCTGCATTCGTTCAATTCCTTCACCTTACCCGTTGCGGTTTTTCTGAATACAGCTGAGATAGGCCTCGGCGTGGCTTTACTGGTTAACTTCAAAACAAAAATCACCCATTTTTTATTGCTCTTTCTATTGCTCTTTTTTACTGCATTAACAGGCTATACTTATTTAACTGGATACCCAAAAAATTGTGGCTGTTTCGGTGATTGTTTGCCCTTAAGTGCAGGGCAGTCTTTTTTAAAAGACGTGGTGTTATTGATCCTGCTTGGTTTCTTACATTATTTTTCTGCATTGGATAAGATAGGCACAGGTTTGCGCTATGCCGGGTTCAATTGTTTAGTGAGTATTATAGCTGCTATAGGATTTCAATATTACACCTTAACTCATTTGCCCATCATTGATTGTTTACCCTACAAGATAGGGGCTGATCTCTCGATGAATAGAAAGATTCCTGCAACAGCTATCCCTGATAGCATAGTAATTTACTTTACCTATAAAAAAAACAATCAATTGGTTCAATTTTCAGCTGCTGATTTTCCGGCTGATTTTTCTTCTCAAAACTACCAATTCGTGAAGCGGGAAGACAAGTTGATTCGTCCAGGAAAAGACATGGATCCTCCTATCAAAGGTTTTGTGTTAACGGGAGAAACGGGCATTGATTCCACAGCGCAATTACTACAATTGCCGGCTGTTTTACTGGTAATAACAGATCATGCTGTTTCCTTACAAAAAAGTATTAGCGCATTGGATTTGTTGCCCCAAACTAAAACAGCATTCAATAAAATTCCTATTTATATTATTACCGCTGAACCCACGGCTGTTCGAAAACTACTTTCTCAAACAAAGTTCAAGGGTTGGCCAGTGTTTAGTTGTGATCTCAAAGCTATTCAAACAGCAGCTAGGACCAATCCCACAATCTACTATCTAGAAAAAGGAGTGGTAGTCAATAAGACGGCCGCTATAGATTATAAAGAAAGTAATTATTGAATGATTACTTCCCGAACAACGGGAGAGCCTAACCATTCGTTTACTTTTTGCCTGATTGTGGACCGTTGAAATTGTAATTCATTTCGAAGAGGACCTACTTGTGTGTGAATGAACAATTTGTCTCCCTGTAAACGTACGCTATCCGTATAACGAGCAATTGTTTTTCCAACCAAGGTTTCCCAGGCATCTTGTATTTGTAAAGCTTGGATTTGGTCTCCCACACGGCTTTCCTTTAAGTAAAGTTGGAGCGCTTGAGCAAGAGAATGGGTAGACATATTACAAAAATAAGAGGATTACAGGCAACAAATCTGATAGGGAAGGTTAAGTTTTTGCAGATTGGAAGCTAATCGATTAGCTGATGTATCTGTAATGAATACCTGAGACACGGTTTGCTCAAACACCAACTTGATTAAATTCTGGACTCGCACCTCATCAAGCTTTTCAAAAAGGTCGTCCAATAAGAGTAGGGGAGGACTATCATTTTTTTTCTCAAGAATATGCAAAGCGGCCAATTTAAGTGCAAAGAGCAGGCTTTTGCGTTGTCCCTGTGAGGCTATTACTTTAAAGGCTTGCCCATGCATACCAATGAAAATATCATCTCGATGAGGCCCTTGTGTGGTCCGTTGAAGAAAAATATCTCTTTGCTGATTGTTCGCAAGTAATTGTTCAAAATTAAAATGGTCCAGCTGACTATTAAACTGTATGGAAATTTCCTCAGTAGATTCACCAGGTTTTTCTGCAATCTTGTTGTATAGCCGCAAGATCTGCGGAATAAGGTCATTTATAGTCTTGACCCTGGCTTTGTGTAAGTAATTACCAGCTGGAATAGTTTGTTGATCTATGGCTGCCAACACCGTTGAATGATTGGTTTTTTTTTCAGCCATTTCCTTTAGCAGCGCATTTCGTTGCTGGAGAAGTTTGTTATACGTTATTAAGTTTCGCAAATAATCAGGGTAAAGCTGAGCAATTAGTTGGTCCAGATAAGCTCGACGCACTTTACTTTCGCCTGTAATCAGCAAGGTGTCGTCCGGGGCAATGAATATCAATGGATAGTTCCCGATATGATCTGTTTGCTTTTGAATGGAAGATCCATTTACGCTAATTTCTTTTTTCCCACTTTCTCGCAACACACAACTCACTTTTTCTGTAAATGAAGACCTTTCAAACATCCCCTCAAGCCTAAAACCAATTTCTCCATGCCGGACCGCCGCTTGGTCAGTTTTAGTAAAGTAACTTTTAGTCAGGCATAAGAAATGGATAGCATCCAGAAAATTAGTTTTGCCAACCCCATTTAAACCCGTTATCCCAACAATTCTTTTATCAAAGAAAAACTGGCTGGAAGCGTAGTTTTTAAATTGGGTGAGTGATAATTGGGTGAGTTGAGGCATACTGGGCTGCAATTTACCTAATGTGGGGTCTTTCCCTTATTTTTGCGACTCAAAATTGAACCCTTTTGACCAGCAAATTTTCTAATGAAACTTACCTCTACTGGTACGAGCTGATGCAGCTAATCCGTCAATTTGAGTTGATTGCAGAGGAAAAGTATAAAATGGAGGGTAAAATAAGAGGATTCTTTCATGCCTATGTTGGCCAAGAGGCAATTGCGGCAGGGTGTATGACTGCTACCCGTCCATCAGATCTTTTTATTACTGCTTACCGCGATCACGGTTTGGCTATAGCCAAGGGTGTTTCTGTAAACAGTTGTATGGCTGAACTATATGGGAAAGCTACAGGATGTGCAAAGGGTAAAGGTGGCAGTATGCATTTTTTTAGCAAGGTCAATAATTTTTATGGAGGGCATGGAATTGTTGGAGCTCAAATAGGAACCGGTGCTGGTCTTGCTTTTGCAGAAAAGTACAGAGATACGGATAATGTGGTATTAGCATTTTTTGGAGATGGCGCAGCCAGACAGGGGATATTACATGAATCGTTCAACCTGGCTATGCTGTGGAAACTTCCTGTTGTTTTTATTTGCGAGAACAACAATTATGCAATGGGCACATCCATACAAAGGACCTCTAATGTCATCGATATTTACAAACTAGCTGATGCGTACGAAATGCCTGCTGATATTATTGATGGAATGAGTGCAGAGGCCGTACATAATGGTGTTCTTCGTGCTGTAAACAGAGCACGTGAAAAAGGAGGACCTACTTTACTTGAAATAAAAACATATCGTTACAAAGGGCATTCTGTTAGTGATCCTCAGAAATACCGCACTAAAGACGAAGTGGATGAATATCGCAGCAAGGATCCTATTCAACAGATTGCTCAAACCATACTTGCTGAAGGATATGCTACACAGGAATTTCTGGACAGCATTAATAATAGAGTGGATAGCATGGTTGCTGCCTCTGTTCAATTTGCTGAAGAAAGCCCATGGCCAGATGATAGTGAAGTACTCAAAGATGTTTACGTTGACACCAATTACCCCTTTATAATCGATTAATATTGATATGGAAACCACTCAATCTACGAATGCAATTACAAAGCTTTGGAATCAGTATAGCAAGCAGCTTAGCTTAGCAGCCCTGGTCATTATTGGCGCAGTAGCAGTCTGGTATGCTTATCAAGAGTTTTATCAACTCCCAAAGGAGAAAAAAGCCATTGAAGCAATGTTCCGCGCAGAAGAATACTATCGTAAAGATTCTATTGCATTGGCATTAAATGGAGATGGACAAAGTCTTGGGTTCATCAAGTTTATTGAAAAACATTCGGGCACACAGGCGGCAGATCTGGCCTGTTTTTATACTGGTAGTTGCTATCTAAAAATTGGAGATAATGCAAAAGCAATCAGCTATCTTGAAAAGTTTTCCAGCGATTCTAAGATCACTCAGGCTCGTGCATTCAAGTTGTTGGGAGACGCTTACGGAGATAGTGGAAAGAACAACGAAGCCCTGGAATACTATAAAAAAGCAGGCCATCTTTTCGAGCAGGATGAAGTTAATTCTCCTGAATACCTATTTATGGCGGCTTATTTTGCTGATCAAGTAATGAAGAATTCTGCTGAAGCGGTTGCGCTTTATGAAGAGGTTCGCACTAAATATCCTCGTAGCCAACAATCCTTTGATGCAGAAAAAAACCTGGCCCGATTAGGCGTATATTCTAGCAAAGATTAACCCCAGGCCGTTGAACGTTCAGCTTTTCATACCCTGTTTCATTGATCAGCTGTATCCTGCTACTGCCTTTAACATGATCAAAGTACTTGAAAAGGCAGGTTGTACTGTTTCGTATAATACTCAACAAACCTGCTGTGGACAGGCCGCCTTTAATGCAGGTTATTGGGAAGAAGCAAAAGAAGTTTGTCAAAAATTCATCTCTGATTTCAAAGGCTCGGACCCCATCATTGTACCCAGCGCCTCCTGTGGAGGCTTTGTAAAAAATTATTATCAACAGTTGTTCGATAATTCTTCTCTGCATCATGAAGTTCAGGAATTGAAACAACGTGTTGTAGAGTTCTCCTATTTTTTATGTAAAGATTTGGGAGTGACCCGTTTTGGAGCAACATTAAATGGTAAAGCTACTTATCACGATTCCTGTGCAGCATTGCGGGAATGTGGGATAAAAGAGGAGCCACGCCAGCTGCTAAAGCAAGTTGAGGGCTTAGAGCTAATTGAAATGAATGAAACAGAAACTTGCTGTGGGTTTGGTGGAACTTTTGCCGTAAAATTTGAAGCCATCTCTATGGCAATGGGGGAACAAAAGGTTGAGCACGCCTTAGCAACAGGTGCTGATTATTTGATTTCCACTGACCTGTCTTGCCTTATGCATTTGCAAGGCTATATCCAACAAAAAAACTACAAGCTAAAAACAATGCACTTGGCTGATGTTTTGGCAGCTGGTTGGTAAACACATGCTTATGGCTTATTGGTTATTAAAGTCTGAACCCTTTAAATATTCCTGGGAGCAATTAGAGAAGGATAAGCAGACCTTTTGGGATGGAGTTAGGAATTATGCCGCAAGAAACAACCTGCGTGCAATGAAAAAAGGAGATTTGGCTTTTTTCTACCATAGCAATGAAGGATTAGCCATAGTAGGAATTGTTGAAATTGTCAAGGAAGCATATCCGGATCCTACCAGCAATGACGAAGCCTGGGTTGCAGTTGATATTGCGCCAATAAAAAAATTAAAAAAAGAAGTTAGCCTTGCGGCAATCAAAGCAAATAATCAATTAGCAAACATATCCCTGGTAAAACAAAGCCGCTTGTCGGTGCAGTCTGTTTCGCCCAAAGAGTGGAACATCATTTTATCTTTAGCTAGCTAGCTTGCTTTTTTATCTCTTTTTCAATAAAACGCACTCCCTCCATTTCTAGAGCGGGCAATACCTGTTGATAAAGCGTTGCGGACAGCGGTCGCTGAAGCCCAATTAAATCAATTTTATTATTCAGAAAGAGAGTGGTTGCTATGGCTAATGGCAATCCTACCGTTGTTGCCATTGCTGTTTCAACTGCGTTTTTCCCATCTAACACCAGAGAACTAACCAGCGCATATTCTTGATTCTGTAACAAATAAGTAATCTCGTGTTGCATGACCACTCGATCCTGGTCATTTTCATTCATACCCAATTGGCTTTCCAACAATTCCTGCAACAAACTGGCCGGAGAATACTCTTCTTTTTTTGCTTGTATCGAGGAAGATAAAAGACCTAAGGATTTTACTTGTTTTTCAAATAGTGCATCTTCTTTTACCCAATGCTGGAATTTCCCTATTTGGTGATTGGCGGTTAGCAGCTGTTGAACTATTTCAGCAGGACATTTGGCCTTTTGGTAGGATAGGGGTAGCTCGTTGGTAAGTCCAAGTGCTATCAATTTTTTCCATCCACTTATGAAATCTGGATGTCGAAGGGTAGTCCTTATAAAAGTTTCTGCTTCTTCTAATTGGTACAGAGAAATATACGGAATAGAGTTGCGGTTCGGGTACCAAGCTAAAGTTCCAGCCTTTTCGATAGACACGGTTCGTACTTGATCAAACACGTTTTCATAGGTCAATTCTTGAATGGTATTATGTTGTTTGTAGATAGCTCCTTGTTTTCCGGCAGCTACTACATTAGCAGGATTCCAGCTAATCTTATAATGCCAAGGATTATTGTCGCTTTGAGGAGCAACCAATCCTCCGCAATGAGAAACAAACGATTTAATGGACCCCCCTTTGCTCTTGATCTTGTCCAGGATCGCTATTGCACTCATGTGATCTATCCCAGGGTCCAATCCCATTTCATAAAGGAAAAGGAGTCCCTTGCTTCGAATTGCAGGCTCCAATTCCTCAACTTCTTTATCCAGATAAGAGGCGGTAAAAAGGTGTTTGTTGAACTGTAAGCAATCTCGGGCTACCAAAATATGTAAATGGGGTGGCAGCAAGGAAATAGTCAAGTCTGCATTGGCAATTGCCTTTGCTCTTTCATCGGCGTTTTTAATGTCCAGATTCAAGGCAATTCCCCTTGGATTTCCATTAATTTTTTGGTTGATCAATGTGAGGTTAGTGTCGGCAACAATCAACTTCAAATCCATTTCAGCTGCCTTTTCCAAGAGATATTTTATCAACACGGTGGCACTTTTTCCTGCACCTAATAACAAGACAATTTTCATAACCCAAATATCCCCTTTTTAATTAACAATAGTGGATAAAATAAGGGGCAAAAGCACTCATTTTTTACTGGGAAATAAGGGTATAAAAAGGTAGATTTGCAGACTTTGTTTTAGTAATTAAAACAAGTCGAAAATAGTAACAACTAACATGGAAGAATTGCAACAACCGTTGGAAACAAATGATCATAATCGGATCATTCCAGTAAACATTGAGGAGCAAATGAAAACTGCCTATATCGACTATTCCATGTCGGTAATTGTGGGCCGTGCACTTCCTGATGTAAGAGATGGGCTTAAACCAGTACACCGTCGGGTTTTGTATGCCATGAATGAGTTGGGACTTAGCCATAATAAAGCATACAAAAAATCAGCTCGTATTGTGGGAGAAGTACTTGGTAAGTATCATCCACATGGTGATTCATCTGTTTACGATGCAATGGTCCGGATGGCACAAGAATGGAGCATGCGTTATACCTTGGTGGATGGGCAGGGTAACTATGGAAATCAGGATGGCGATGGTCCCGCTGCCATGCGTTACACAGAAGCCAGGCTGGAGAAGTTAGCGGAGCACATGCTTGACGATATCGAGAAAGACACTGTTGATTTTCAGCTGAATTTTGATGATTCAGAAGAAGAACCCACTGTGCTTCCTACTCGAATTCCGCAACTACTGGTAAATGGCTCCAGCGGAATTGCTGTGGGGATGGCCACTAATATGATGCCGCATAATTTAGGAGAAGTCATTGACGGATGTGTGGCCTACATTGACAACAACGAATGTACCATAGATGAGTTGATGCAGTTTGTAAAAGCACCTGATTTTCCAACCGGGGGTGTTATTTACGGAATGGAAGGAGTAAAAGCGGCTATGCATTTTGGAAGGGGCCGTGTAGTGGTACGGGGAAAAATATCCTTTGAAATAAAAGCCTCTGGAAAAGAACAATTGATTATCACTGAGGTTCCCTACCAGGTTAACAGAGATGCCTTAACAAATAGAATAGGTGAGTTGGTTAATGAAAAAGTAATCGAAGGCATTACCCATGTTAACAACGAGTCTAATCAAAAAGAGGGTACTCGAGTGGTTATTGAACTTAGAAAAGACGCCATTGCTAATGTAATCATCAATCAACTTTACAAACACACCGATCTTCAAACCTCATACGGGATCAATAACGTAGCCATTGTTAGAGGAAGACCACGTACGTTAAACCTAAGAGATCTGATAAAAGAGTTTGTTGAGTTTAGACATGAAGTGGTGGTCCGGAGAGCCCAGTTTGAATTAGGCGAAGCACAAAAAAGGGCACACCTTCTTAAAGGTTATTTGATTGCCTTGGATCATTTGGATGAAGTCATAGCATTAATCAGAAGTGCCGCTACTCCAGAGATCGCAAAAGACAAATTGGTAAATGCCGGATGGGGATTGGACGAAGTGCAAGCCAAAGCTATTCTGGAAATGCGTTTACAGCGGCTTACTGGCATGGAGCGCGATAAGATCAGCGAGGAATTCGAGGAATTAATGAAACTGATACAATCCCTTGAAGAATTACTTAGCAATCAGGCGCTGCGTTTTTCTTTAATAAAACAGGAATTAATTGAGATTAAAGAAAAATATGCCGACACGCGAAAAACAGAAATTACCTATTTGGATGATGAAGTAAAGATCAAAGATCTCATCAAAGAAGAAGATGTGGTGATTACCATTTCGCATTTGGGCTATATTAAACGAACTCCTGCAGAAGAGTATCGTTCTCAACGAAGAGGAGGAAGGGGAGTAATCGGAGGGCGAACCAGAGAGGAAGATTATATAGAGCATCTATTTGTTGCCTCCACGCACCATACTATGCTATTTTTCACTGAAAAAGGAAGGGTGTACTGGTTGAATGTTTATGAAATTCCGGAAGGTGAAAAAACCGGAAAGGGCAGAGCTATTCAGAACTTAATGCAAATTCCACCCGATGACAAAGTGAGAGCGATTCTTGATGTAAAAGATTTAAAAGATGAAACTTTTGTCAATGCGCATTTCATTATCCTTTGCACAAAGAAAGGCGTAATTAAAAAAACGGCTCTGGAAGATTTTAGTAGACCCCGGCAAACTGGAGTTAATGCCATCACCATTGTTGAGGGCGATGAATTAATTCAAGCTTGTATGACAGATGGACAGAGCGAAATCATGCTTGCCGTTAAGAGTGGTCGTGCTATTCGTTTTTCAGAGGAAAAAGTTAGACCAACCGGCCGTGGTGCAATTGGCGTAGCGGGAATTGAGGTTGAGGATCAACAGGACGAAGTAGTAGGAATGATTTGTGTGAATCCGGCACAACAAAACGATAGAACTGTTTTAGTAGTTAGTGATAAAGGATTTGGCAAAAGAACACCTATGGATGAGTACCGATTCACTAACAGGGGTGGTAAAGGCGTAAAAACTATTAATGTAACGGACAAAACAGGCGGAGTAGTAGGCATTTTAGATGTATCGCCAACCGAAGATTTAATGATTACTTGCAAAAGTGGCGTTACTATACGCATGCCAGTAAGTGGTATCAGTGAGCAAGGTAGAGCTACCCAAGGAGTGAAACTCATTCGTTTGGACGATGGAGATGAAATTGCCGCAATTACCAGCCTAGACGATCAAGAAACAGCGGAAGAAGAAACAATTCCTGCTGAAAATCCAGAAACTATTTAATCTAATTTAATATCCAACCTACTTCTATGAAAAAGAGCATACTGTTTACATTAGCCCTCTTTATTGCTTTTTCCGGATGGGCACAGAATTATGATCCTGTGAAAACTTTAGTAATGATCAATCAGCTTGATAAAGCAAAGACCGACTTGGATAAGGCTTTCACCAATGCCAAATACACTTCAAAGCCCGAAGCGTTTATTCTAAAGACCGTAGTCTATGCAAGTGTAGCCAATATGGACGGAAAGAAAGATACACCCGCAGCTGCTCAGTTAATAGAAGAGGCGGATGCTGCATTCACCAAATACCGCGAACTTGATCCTGCACTTTCCCTGATCAGTGAACCGATCTACCAGAACGGTATCATCATGCTATATTCAAACTATTACTCCTTTGGTTACAGTGAATACACGAATAAAACCTATGAAAAGGCCTTAGACAAATTAAAAAAAGCCATTCACTATTCAGACTTATTGATAAAGCAAAAAGTATTGACTTCTTCGCTTGATACCAATGTGCTTATTCTGGCGGCTATCACTGCTGAAACAGGTGGATTCAAAGACGATGCAGCTGCTTATTACACCAAGCTAGCTGATGCAAAAGTGGGAGGGGATGGCTATGAAGGCGTATATAGATATTTAGTTACTTACCATTTTGGAAAGAAAAAAATGGACAGTTTTGAAAAGTATAAAATGTTGGGCAAGGAAGTTTTTCCAAAAAGCGACTACTTTGATTTTGATAAAGTAGATTTTGCAGTTGGCTTGGCCGGTACATTTACAGAAAAAATTGTAGCTATAGAAGAAGTATTGGCAACCGATCCGGCCAATTTCAAAGCCAATCAAGTGCTTGGCGAAATTATTTACGATACGCTGAATCCTAGAGACGAAGAAGCAGTGGTGCTTCCGGAAAATTATCTTGAGTTAGAAAAGAAAATGATAGACGCATTTACCCGTTCTTCTAAGTCTAGGCCTGATTATGAAATTCCTTCTATTTATGTAGGAGATCACTACATCAATAAGGCAGGCCGTGTTGAAGAAAAACGCAATACACACGCCCGAGAGATGAAAGCAAGAACTAAACCAGGGACAATGGCCTCAAAGGAAGACGTTGCTAAGCGAGATGCCTTGGATAGGGAGTATGGGGAAACCATGGAGCTTGCTAAAGACCCTTATTTGGCAGCAGCTACCATTTTTGCCAACAGAGCTGCTGAGAAAGACTTGGAAACCCGTGATAAACAGCAATATAAAAAAGTAGCAAGCTATTTGTCAGAAATATATGGGTTGAAAAAAATAGCTGCTAATAAAGCCAAAAATTTTGCCGATAAAGCAAAATGGGAGGCCGAGGAAAAGAAATGGAATGAACGCTATGAGTCTATCAAGAACTAAATAAGAATAAAGCCACTCTACACAGGGTGGTTTTATTTACTATTCACTACTTAACATAATATAAATTATAGGAAATAAATGATCAATAAAGTAATCTAGTTTTAATGGTCCCAGGGATCTTGCTGAGTAAAACTTGTGCTTTTGAGGAAAGTTTACTTTCAATATCTAGCACAACATACCCTATTAAATCGTTGGTTTTCAAATATTGACCAACAATATTTATATTATTACTTGAAAGAGCGGTATTAATTGCGGTTAATACACCAGGAGCATTCCGATGTATATGCAAAACTCGGTGAGCTCCTTCTTGAGGCGGTAAAGCCAAAGCAGGAACCGTGTGTGATCCAAAGCTAATTCCTCTTTCCAGGTAATTATAAAGCTTATTACTCACGTCCTCGCCAATATTTTGCTGAGCCTCTTCAGTGCTACCCCCAATATGAGGCGTCAATAAAACATTGGGGATTTCCTGAAGCGGGCTGTTGAAATAATCGCCATTCTTTTCTGGTTCGTTCGGAAATACATCTATGGCCGCCCCACTTAATATCTGATCTTGGAGGGCCTTTTCGACAGCCAGCAAATCAACTACCTCACCACGAGCATAGTTGATCAAAATAGCTCCTTTTTTAAAACTTTTCAGGAGTTGTTTATTAATTAGGTTTTCCGTTTGCCGAGTAGACGGAATGTGGAGGGTTACCACATCAGCCTGGCTCACTAAATCCTTAAGGCTTCTTTTTTCTATAGCATTCCCTAAAGGCAACTTCTTTTCAATGTCATAATAGATCACACGCATACCCAATGCCTCAGCTAACACGCTCACCTGGCTTCCTATATTACCATATCCGATAATTCCCAAGGTTTTACCTCTTAACTCATAGCTATTCTTGGCTTCCTTGAACCATAGCCCTGCATGCGCAGCCTTATTTTTTTCAGGGATCTTCCTTATCAGCATGATTGCTGCCCCAATTACTAATTCAGCCACTGACCTTGTGTTTGAATAAGGTGCATTAAAAACAGCTATACCCCGGCTGGTTGAGGCGGCAAGATCTACTTGATTTACACCAATGCAAAAACACCCAATTGCCTGTAACTTATTTGCTGCATCTAATACCGATTTGGTGATTTTGGTCTTTGAACGTATGCCCAAAATGTGAACATCGCGTATAGCTTCAATCAACTGCTCTTCGGACAACGCTTTATTTATGCGCTCTGTTTGAATATATCCGTGTTGTTTAAAATTACGGACTGCAGCTTCGCTGATATTTTCCAGAAATAAGATCTTGATTTTTTCCTTCGGATAACTGGTTAAAGACATAGTAGAACAAATATACCTATAAATTAAGGAGTCCCTACCTTTGGCACGCTTGAAAAAGAAACCAGTTTTTTTTGTAGTTCTTGTGCCGTTTGTTGCACTAATTAACATCTTGCACTCTTGCAATTTGGATGATAATTCTATTGTACACCCAGTCCCCTACATTGCACCTCCCCTACTTTCCTTAAGTACAACAGAAAAGCAGCAATTAAGCTCGCGTGTTGCAACTTATTTTCAAGAATCCTTGCTGCGGATTCAAGGTCTTTTTAGTGGAGGCATCATTGTGGCAAAAGGTGGCAACATTCTTTTTGAACACTATGGGGGGTATGCAGATTTTCCTAAAAAAACCATCCCACTTCAAGAAGATTCGCCTCTCCATATTGCCTCTACCAGCAAAACATTTACAGCCATTGCCATACTTCAATTAATAGAGCAACAAAAACTTTCTTTAGCAGATAGTCTTTCACATTTTTTTGATAATTGGCCTTACCCGGGAATCACCATAAAGCAGTTATTAAACCATCGTAGTGGATTACCCAATTACGTTTACTTTATGGAAGCGAATACTCCAGCAAAATTCGCCTATACCAATGAGGAAGTAATTAACTGGATGATCACACACCGTCCAGCCCTGCATGCAAGACCTGATACACGTTTTGAGTACTGCAACACCAATTTCCTACTACTTGCCGCTATTATTGAAAAAGTTTCAGGCCATTCCTATCCTGAACATTTACGTTTTTCGTTGTTTGATTTTTTAGACATGAAAAACACTTTTGTGTATCAAGCAAAGGATTCTACGCGAGCAATTCCCTCTTTTGCGAATGCAAATCGCCAATGGCCATTTGACCACCTAGACCTGACCTACGGCGACAAAAACATTTACAGCACTCCACGAGATCTATTGAAATGGGATCAAGCATTATACACGCAACAACTAGTCAGCGATTCTTTATTAACCCTAGCCTTCTCCCCCTACAGTTTTGAGAAACCAGGACAAAATAATTACGGTTTAGGTTTTAGATTAAAACTGCTGCCAAATCAAAAAAAAGTAATCTATCACTTTGGGCGTTGGCATGGAAACAACGCAGCCTTTGCCCGATTAACGGACGAACAAGTAACCGTGATCATCTTAAGTAATCGGTTCAACAGTCAGATATATTCTGCTGTAAGCAAATCCTATTCCTTATTTGGACCTTACGGAGCCTATAATCAACGGGAGGAGGATTAATACTCAATTGTGGTAATTTTTACAATGCCGATGCCTATCTTTGCCCGCCGGTGAAAAGGTCTCATTTTACCCTATTTACCGTTTATTTTTATTAGAACACATTAAACCGAACTGCAGAAAATTTTAGTATGGAAAAACTGATTTATTTAGTGCCTTTATCGGGTCTGATTGGACTCTTGTACACCCTCGTAAAATTCAATTGGGTATCCAAGCAAGACTCAGGTACCGACCGTATGAAAGAAATCAGCAATTACATTGCTGAAGGGGCAATGGCCTTTTTAAAAGCCGAGTGGAAAATCCTTGGCTATTTTGTAGTAATTGTTGCCATGCTCCTTGCTTTGATGGCTAGTACAAACCCTCACTCTCACTGGTCCATATCCATAGCATTCATAGTTGGAGCAGTATTTAGTGCCACTGCAGGGTATATAGGCATGAAAGTAGCTACAAAAGCAAACGTCCGAACTGCACAAGCCGCCAGAACTAGCCTAAGCAAAGCCTTACGGGTTTCCTTTACTGGAGGCGCCGTAATGGGTCTGGGTGTTTCTGGATTAGCTGTGCTTGGTTTAGGCAGCTTGTATATTATTTTAAAACAACTCTTTGCAGCCGATGTTGCTGTAGGATCTGAGGAGATGATTCGTGCTATTGAAGTGCTTACCGGTTTTTCACTTGGGGCAGAATCCATTGCTTTGTTTGCCCGTGTAGGTGGTGGTATTTACACTAAAGCTGCAGATGTTGGTGCAGATTTAGTAGGAAAAGTTGAGGCCGGCATTCCTGAAGATGATCCAAGAAACCCTGCCACTATTGCCGATAATGTGGGAGACAATGTAGGAGATGTGGCCGGTATGGGAGCTGATTTGTTTGGATCTTATGTGGCAACAGTTTTAGCAACAATTGTATTAGGTCAACAAACAGTTGTAGTTTTTGGCACTGATTTATTGAATGGCTACTCCCCTATTGTGCTACCAATGCTAATTGCCGGAGCAGGTATACTTTTCTCTATTGTAGGTACTTGGTTTGTTCGGGTAAGTGATGCAGCTGGCATTAATACAGACAACGTGCAAAAAGCACTCAATATGGGCAACTGGGGCTCTATTGTACTTACCGCTATAGCCTCCGCTGGCCTTGTTTACTTTGTTCTACCCGAGGCAATGGAACTACGTGGATTTATTTTTACTAAATGGGGTGTTTTAGGAGCAATAGGTGTTGGTTTACTGGTTGGTGCATTGATGAGTATCATCACTGAGTATTACACAGCCATGGGAAAGCGCCCTGTACTTTCTATTATAAGACAATCATCAACAGGTCATGCCACCAATGTAATTGGCGGATTGGCTGTAGGAATGGAATCAACCTTCCTCCCAATTTTAGTATTGGCCGGTGGTATTTATGGATCATATCTTTTTGCAGGTTTATATGGTGTAGCTATCGCTGCTGCTGGAATGATGGCAACCACTGCTATGCAATTGGCAATTGATGCTTTTGGTCCTATTGCTGACAATGCAGGCGGTATTGCAGAAATGAGTGAATTGCCTAATGAGGTTCGTGAAAAAACGGACGTTTTGGATGCCGTGGGAAACACCACAGCAGCCAGTGGTAAGGGTTTTGCCATTGCCTCAGCAGCGTTGACTGCACTTGCATTGTTTGCAGCTTATGTTGGTGTTATCAATCACAATGGATATGAAATGGCAGGAATTGATATCTACAAAGCAAAAGTACTTGCTTCTTTGTTTGTGGGTGCGATGATTCCGTTTATATTCTCCTCACTTGCCATCAGGGCAGTTGGACAGGCAGCGATGTCTATGGTGGAAGAAGTAAGACGTCAGTTTAAAAATATTCCAGGTATCATGGAAGGCACCGGTAAGCCAGAGTACGATAAATGTGTTGCCATTTCAACAGAGGCTTCCATTAAGAAAATGATGCTTCCTGGCGCTATTACCATTATATCTCCTCTGCTAGTAGGATTTTTATTAGGTCCTGAAGCCTTAGGCGGTTTTCTTGCAGGAGCTACGGTAAGTGGTGTTCTTATGGGTATGTTTCAAAATAATGCAGGTGGTGCTTGGGATAATGCAAAAAAATCCTTTGAAAAAGGAGTAGAAATCAATGGGGAAACCTTTTATAAAAAATCAGAGCCCCATAAAGCGTCTGTAACAGGTGATACGGTTGGTGATCCTTTCAAGGATACTTCTGGCCCATCCATGAACATTTTGATCAAATTGATGTCAATTGTGTCTTTAGTTATTGCACCTACATTGGCTCAATTGGCCGAGAAGAAAGAATTACCTCCTCCCCCGCCGCCGGTTTCACAGCCTGCCGGAAAAATAATTTATAACCATCCGCTAAATCCTTTTATCATAGAAAAGAAAAATGAGAATTGTTGATCACTTAACAAAATCATTAAAGAAGTCCTACTGTTTTTGCAGTGGGGCTTTTTTTTGGAACTTGAAATGATGTAGCTTGAAGTACAAAAACCCGTATGCAACCATTACTAAATACAAGTAAACCAACTGAGGGCGAACTGGAAATCCTTTCCATACTTTGGGAAAAAGGAGAAGCTACCGTGGCTGATGTGCATGCGGCTCTTTCATCTTATAAAAAAACTGGTTATACCACTACTTTAAAACTGCTTCAGTTGATGCTTTTCAAAGGGTTAGTTAATAGAAAAGAAATAGGCAGGAAGCATAGTTATTGGGCCACAATTGATAAGAATAATTTGTCAATTGTGCTTACTGACAGACTAGCTGGGTATCTCTTCAATGGATCACCGGCTCAATTGGCAATTACGGCCATACAGTCTACCACTTTTGAATGTAACCAAGAAGATTTACTCAAACTGCGGGATTTAGTAGAGCAGCAAATTAGCAACAAATAGATAAATTCTATTAATAACAGCGAGGGCAAGCTTCACTGTATTTGTTTCCCAGTTGAAACCCGATTACCAACTCATGTGTTCCATTATGAAATGGTGATAAAATATTTGCCCCCCTATCCCGGAACAAATCCCATTTAATGGGAAGATCGTAAGAGTAACTAAGCGTAACGCGGTTCCCCATATTTAATCCTAGCATTCCAGCATAACTATCTCTATAACGGTAGCTGCCACCTATCCATAACACGTCTCGATATTGCAATTTTGCATTGAACTCAGGTTGTAAACCAAAGCGAGTACTCCCTCTTATGTATTTGGCCATGATTGAAGGGATCACATTAAAATCCTCGCCTAACATAAATCGATAGCCTGCCGTTAAAAACAAATGAGGAATTAGCTTGCTTTTAGTAAGAATGGCAGGATCATTATTGACAAAGCTGACTGTTTGAGGAATTATCTGTTGCGCCGAGAATCCAATAAAATAACTACGAGCATACAACCAAATGCCTGCAGCCATTTGAGGGCGTATTTTTCTTAACTCCCCAGTTACTACAGAACCAAAAGCCGGGTCGGAAGGATTGCCAAATCCAGTAAAATCATGATTGGTTCTATCTATGCGAATTGTAGTTAAACCGGCAGAAAGTCCGGCAGAAATATTTGTAGTTGGGTTTAAGCCCAGGTGATAGGCATAAGAAGCCGAAGCTGATAAAAAATTAAAACTACCTGTTCTATCGTTTATTATACTTACCCCTACTCCGTGATGCGGTTCAGCTGCTGTGTAATTCTCCCAATAGGATTTACCCCTAGGATTATTTCCGGGTACAGCATATGAAGTTGAACTTAAACGATAATCATTTTTTCCCAATGGCGCATGTAAGGTTAAATAGGTTGTGCGAGGTGCTCCCTTTAATCCAACCCACTGGTCTCTTCCAGACACTTTTAAATCGCCATAATTATCAATTCCTGCAATGGCAGGATTGATTATAAAGGGGTTGATAACATATTGCGTATAATGAGGACGCTGTTGGGCCTGACTGTGTAACAGTACCAAGAGCAGTAAGGAGGTGACAACTAATTTAACTCTCATTTTATCTTATAATATCTACAAAACCAGCTTTCTTTTTTCGGCCATTCTTAGGATCTATTACATAATAATAGGTTCCTACAGGAACGTCTATTCCATTTACCTTTCCATCCCAAGGTTTGTCATACCCAATTGATCGATAGATCAAATATCCATATCGATTAACCACTTCCACCGTACACCCAGGATAACTGTTTAGATAAGGGATAAACCAAGTGTCATGCACCCCATCTCCATTTGGAGAAAAAATATTTGGAACCGGCGGGTCCTTTAAAACTTTTATGAACATGGAACTAGTGTCACTACAACCCTTGTTTGTTGTAACAGTCAATAAATAAGTAATATCATCAGGAGGACGTGCAATGGGATCCAATCGTGTAGGGTCATCTAAATAGTTGGGCGGTGTCCATGCAAAAGTTACAGGCATGGGATAGTTGTTTGGCGGAGTAATCCTAACCTGCCCACCCTCCAGCATCATCTTGTCTGGACCTGCGTCTGCATCTGGATAACCATTTACAAATACAGTTTTAGTGGCCACATTGCTGCTACAACCAAAATTGTTAATGATATAGTGGCTGACCGTATAAGTACCTGTGTCAGCATAGGTGTAGGAAAAACTACTCAATGTTCTAATAGAGGCATCACCCATATTCCAGTGATACTGAACTATAGTTCCATCCGCTCCATTACTTGTACTGGTAAACAAAAATGGACTGCCTACGCAAACGTCAATGAAGTCCGTGGTAAATGATGCTTGGGGTTGTGGATGAATAGTATTTAGTACAATGGTAGTGTCATGAATGCAACCTTGAGCAGTGGTAACTTCCAAGTTCACATTATAAGGGCCTAAATTAACATAAACGTGGGCCGGATCAATAGCCGTAGAGTTATTTACTATGCCACTTCCCGGGTCACCAAAATCCCAGAAGTGCGTTAAGCTGGCAGGTACTCCATTTGGAACGGTTGATAAGTTAGTAAACTGAATAGTTGCATTGGGTAAGCAGCTAATGGCAGGAAAACTAAAATTAGGCCTTGCTAAAGGATTAACCGTTACAGGAATTACTTTATCTGCACTTACACATCCATTAGAGGTAACCACATTCAATTTTACGTTGAACACCCCATAAGTATTAAACGTGTGTGTGAATGGAGCATTGGTAGTATTCACCTGAACCGGTGTTCCGTCAGCAAAATTCCATCTCCATTCCGTTATGGTGCCCTCAGTTGAAGTTGAATTATCTGTAAATGTAACCGGCTGCTTTTCACACACCGGAGTAGAAGTAACCGCATAATCGGCAATTGCACGCTCCCATACTTTTATTGTTTGCGTAGTACTATCCTTACAAGCACCCGTTGTGGAAGTGTACAAATAAAGAATAGTATGAACACCAGCTCCGGCTACTGCTGGCGTGAACAAGCCACTAGTTGTAACACCCGGACCAGTAAACACAAAAGTACCCGGCACATTTCCGATTTCTGATGCTTGCGTAATCTGATACGCAGGTGCATCAAAACAAATATTAGGGATACTGGTGAATTGAACAGCAGGAGCAGCATTGACCGTTATAGTAGTAAGTCTCTCATTCATACACACCCCTCCTGAGTAAGCACGATACTTGATTTGGAAGGTTCTTGTGAGTGGACTTTGGAAATTAGGATAACGATGACTGTAAACCCGCCCAAAAACAGGGTTGTTATCCGTGTACATAACTG